>ERZ808262.10-NODE-10-length-203999-cov-27.013739_pt1 | contig 203999 bp, 144 predicted proteins | sample MGYA00520895_ERZ808262 | MGnify/ENA primary metagenome ERZ808262 (study PRJEB31516, sample SAMN03275588) | gut metagenome | biome: mammalia-associated habitat; material: feces | host: Papio cynocephalus | place: Kenya | collected 2012-08-02 ...
GCACTTCCTTACTGTCGGCCACTCGTGTGTTGCACTATTAACTTGAATTGGCGATGGTAAAATAATCTGTGAATTGATTTTTACTAAATATTCCTGGAGCAAAAAAGGTATCAGTAGCCCTTTTGGAAGACTTGTATTCCTTGCGCCTGACAATGAACGGTATTGTTTTGATGGTGACGTTATTAGAATTATACCCGTCTCTAATTACTACCAAATTGATATCTTATTCAGAATATCTGAAGAAATAGCCGGACTGGTTTTTGCTGTTGGTTCCAAAGTTCGCATAAAACTTTTTGATTCTGTCGATTGCAAGATAACTCATTATGGCTGTTCCTTATTGGATTGGTATAGATTGGTTGTCGGAAATGTTCACTTGAGCGAAGATAGAATAGATGCGTTGTACGACATTCTCGTAGTATGTTCGGAGAAGAGAAAAGCTGCTTTGTTGTATGATATAGTATGTTCGGTGAAGAGAAACGCTGAATTAGAGGAGAGGAAAAAGCAGGAAAGAATCAGACAAGAGCAAGAGAGGGAGCAAAAGAGAATCAGACAAGAGCGAGAAAGAGAAATTAAACTATCTGAAAAGGCGGAACTCACACCACTTTTGAGAGCTATACAGCAATCGGACTGGAAGGATTTTTCTTTTATTAAAACACTGGTCAAGTCCCCTTATAGTATTCCGTCTGTAGTCGCTTTATCTGAATACTGTAAAAGGAGGGGTAAAAAGCATCCCTTTTTGAAAGAAGTTGAATATTGCCAAACGTCATCTTACCCAGATTTTTTAAAGGGCATAAATCAGAGGCAAAGGAAAAGAATTGTAAATAGATCCCTTTTGTACCTATTAATTTTTTATGTATTTGTGGGTGTGGTGTATCCGAATTTTGATGGAGTCCCTGAGGTATTAGGTATTGTTATGGCACTTTCGATTTATGTTTTTATTGGGTTAGGTATATATAGTTTTTTCATTGATTGTCCTAATAAAGGCTTGCCAGAAGAAGAAATAGAGAAACTCAAGAAAGCCCTTACAATAACTGATTTAGATTACAATTGGACAATTGGTTCGCGTATATTTTATTAATTAGAATAGGGGTATGAGTAACTTGTCATTTAGTTATGATGAACGTTATGTGGATGCCTATCCAGGTGATACCGTAGAGCGTTATAGAAAATATTTAGCGGACAGATCGAAAATCGAATATGGTGCAGGGTTGATTTCTGATGCCATTCGCTCACAGACAAACGCATTGGCAACATCAATAAACGATGCTGCCAATTGTGTTGGCCAAACAATAAATGATGCGGCTGATCATATTGGCCAAACGATAAATGATGTCGCTGGCCATATTGGCCAAACAATAGAGCAAAGTACAGGTCAGATTGTAGGCTCAATACAAACGGCCGCTAATGCGATTTGTCAAGGACTTGGAGATGTTCAAGAAGAACTTTCCGTTTTGAACAGATGAGCCGCGATTGTTGTGGAGCAGCAGAAAGTCACCAATATGCTGCTGGCTAACATTGTGGATTTGCTCAAGCTTCCAGATTCCGAAAAGGAAAGATGGCAATCAATCAATATGGGACTTAAACTGTTCCAGAACGCTGCCAAGAACCCTGAATTATATGATGATGCTTTGGAAGAATTCCTTAAGGCCGAGTCATTGCGGAAGCAGGATCCTTTTGTCCTTTATAGAATAGCAAGCATATATTTGTATGTGGAAAGATGCTTGGATCCGACAAAGGCGCAAGCCTATTTTTCGAGAGCGGCAAAGTATGCCACCATTGGGACAGATCCTGAATATGCCAAGTTGGCAAAATTGATGGTCAGTCCGGCGAACAGTGGTGTATTTCTCGGAACGGATAATGATTCCATACGAACCTTTTCTTCTGATTCGTACGACAATGCCGCATTCGCTTCGTATGTGATTGAGGATTTGGATTCCGCAGTCAAGTACCAGCAAAAGGCGTATGAACTTGATCCTACCCCCGGACATACATACAATTTGGCTAAGTACTATTCTCATAAATCTTGTTTTGAAGAATCAAAAAAATATTTGGAAGAGGCGATAAGCAAAGAACCTAAATTCGCTGCCGCTGTGTTCCAAGAGGCCGATATGGTGTCAAAACCGGAAATTGTGTCGTTCTTGACCAAGAAGAATGATGAAGTCAATGCAAAGTTGAGCGATGTTATAAATATAATTGATGATCCCGGTGTTAAAGCGCAATTAGCTGATTCTATGAAATCAGAATCTTATCCTGCAAGGTGTAGGCTTCTTAAGAGAGCGAATAAACTCTTATTATAGATAGTAATTTACTAATAATTAATAATATATGTGTATGGTTTGTAATTTTCCGAATATCGAGTATTCGAATACTTTTACAACATTGAGAGGAGAAGATGATAATGTACGACCTGTACCAAGATCTATGATAACCCTCCTTTCTGGTCAGGGGACTCACCCGGAGTTTCATTTTATTAAGGAGAATTTTTCCGAACAGTTTGATAATGACATTAACAAACTAGAACAGAACATTTTTGATTGTGTCTGCGGGTATCATCACGGAGATGATCTTGAATCTATTTTCCACAAGATTCAGATTTGGGGTGGTATCACTGGCCGCAACATCTATGTTCGGCAGAATTTCAGCTGGAGTTCGATAGCTCCAAAATATCAAAATTTGGTGGACGCATGTTTGAATATAAACGACCTTTCGGAAGAATCGATTGTCAGGTTGTATGATGCATTTGTGAGATTCAATGAGGTAAAGAATATAGGTGTTTCATTCATTACGAAACATATCCATTTTTGGACATATGTGAATCTTAAACAGGATGCATTCCCGATTTTTGACAAGGTAATGTCCGTGAATCTGCTTCACAAGAAGGTGAACTTCAGAAACCTAAAGGCGTATTGGCGTGATATGATTACCAAATCCAAGGAGGAAAACGTCAACCTTATGTCCCTTGAGCGCCAGTTGTTTAACACTTTCCAACTATAAGTTTTAGGATGATAATTGGGCTTAACAGTCTGGTGCCAGAATTCTGAATTTGTCGGTGAATATCATAGTTTCCTTAAACGGAAGCATATTCCTCATAAAATGCTTCCTTCATAGTGTAAATTAACCTTGACAGGAGCTATAAACCTTATTTTTGCTTCTGTCAAGGTTAAACATTCTAATAAATCTCACCGGCCCAAAGAATCCTAAAGAAGTCGCGCACGTAGAAGAGTTCGATATTTCCTGATTTTCGTGTGAGCCGATCGGTTGACACCAGAATCAGCCTTGCTTCTGGGTGCTCTTCGGAAAAGCGGTTGAGTCCGGTCTTGTGCTTGGTTTGAACATCGTCGGTGGATTTTATCTCAATCGCAACTTTGGCGTCACCGAGGATGGCATCTACCTCAATGTCAGAATATGTGTGCCAATATGAAAGATCCTTTTTTCTGTCGCTATAACCCAGATAGGCAATAAGTTCCTGCATCACCAGATGCTCAAATGCGTGCCCATATTCGGGAGTGCCTGGTCTCAGATTATTTCTTCCCATCAGATAATTGACTATTCCGACATCGAAGTAGTAAAACTTAGGGGCTTGCGTCAACTTTCTTTTGATCACTTTCCGGTAGGCCGGAATCTCATAACCTATGAGAGTATCATAGAGTATTTGGAAATATGCCTTGACGGTGTTGGCCGCCACGCCACAATCTGACGCGATGTTCTCGTAGTTGATGATTTCACCATCGCTTATCGCTGCCACTTCCATAAATCTTTCGAATATCCCGATGTCTTTGACAGCCGCTTCTTCAAGAATCTCTTCTTTGAGGTAAATCTCGACATACCCTTTCAATCGCCTTACAGCATTGTCAACCATATAATGCCTTGGAATCATCCCGTTTTGTATGGCTCTGGAAAGGTCGTAGTCAGGAATTTCGGCACTTACAAGAGGAAACAAGGTTTCTGGGATGGCGCGTCCACCAAGTGTGTTCGCTCCTTTCTTTTTCAGTTTTCTGGCACTTGAACCGCTTAGTATGAAATAGAGGCCTTTCTCGACCATCAAACTATGAACAGTGTCCAAAAGGTCAGGCACTTTTTGAATCTCATCAACTATCACAAGTGTCTTTTCGGGATATTTGTCAAGTGCTTCTTTGAATAGTTCCGGTCTGCGCTGAAGGCGCTTTCGCAGGTCCGAATCAAGTAAGTCAAAATACACCGCATCCTTAAACCTATCCTTGAGAAGTGTGGATTTCCCTACCTGTCGGGCACCGAATAGAAACATTCCTTCATCTAGACGGCTATCTATATCAAATATTCTATTGTACATATTATTAATTGTTTCTATTATATATTATTGCGGATTTTTTAGAAATAACCGCAATAATGTTGCGAATATAACAATATTATTGCTAAAGCCAAAACAGCAATTTATCGTTCGATGATGCCAGAGGCAATCATTGCTTTGAGTCGCCCCTTGGAGAATTTGAAAATTGAAATTGATGCGGTAGATTTGTTTCTTATAGGAAATAAAACTATCTTTGAGAAAAGTTTTGTGCATTATGGATGTTATATCAAGGCCGAAATATGCCGGAAAGGTGGATTCATGGATTGGAAAAGGTCAGATTATAGTTCTGGTCGGGCAGAGGCGCGTGGGGAAGAGTTTCGTGCTTAAAGATTTCATTGAAAGGCACAAAACCGAGACTGACGCCAACATCATCAGCATTGACAAGGAGAAGAAATCTTTTGATGACATAAAGACTTATAATGATCTTAACCAGTATATTGATCAGAGGTTTGATTCTCGTAAGCACAATTACATTCTGATAGATGAGGTTCAGGACATCTCGGAATGGGAAAGGACAGTGAGAAGTTACAGGACTGAGGATAACACCGACATCATTGTCACCGGGAGCAATTCATCAATGCTCTCTTCCGATCTTGGCACCATCATCGGAGGACGGTATGAGGAGATACATATTCATTCATTGAATTATAGGGAGTTCCTGCTGTTCCATAATTTGGAGGACAATGATTCTTCCTTGTCATTATTCCTGAATTACGGCGGACTCCCTGGCCTGAGCAGGGTGGGAATAGATGATGACGAGCATTGTTGGGAATATATAGGCGGAGTGTATAACACGGTGATGCTCAAGGATGTAATTGAGAGGCACGAGATCAGGAATCTGCCGTTCATGAATAATCTGGTTCGTTTCATGGCAGACAATGTCGGAAAACTTAATTCTGCGAACAGCATCGCCAAGACGATGAAATCCTTGGGGCAGAGTGTGTCCACTCGGGTTGTTCTTGAATATCTCGGCTACTTCGGAGAGGCTTATCTTCTGTACGATGCCCCGAGGTTTGATATTCACGGGAAAAAAGTGTTTGAATCCAATGACAAGGTCTATTTCGAGGACATCGGGATCCGGAATTTCATCGCTGGGGGGAACCGTGAGCAGGACGTCGAGAAAGTATTGGAGAACGTTGTCTATAACCAGCTGGTTGGTGACGGGTACAAGGTCCAGGTCGGGCAGCTGAGGGTAGGAGAGATTGATTTCGTGTGCACGAAAACGGGTAAGACAGCCTATGTCCAAGTCTCTTACATCATTGCTGATGAGGAGACGAGAAAGAGAGAGTTCGGGCGCTTGGAAAGCATCAATGACAACTACCCCAAATATGTCATATCCCTCACGCCTTTGGTGAAGAGGAATGACATGAACGGAATAACTCATCTGGGACTCAGGGAGTTCCTGATGTATGGGCTTTAGCGGAAATCTATCTCAGGAGATTGCTCGGAGGCGCTCTTGCGATTCGCATATCTCCGGAAGGCTTTCTCTCGGGTTTTCTCCAGCCTGTTTCTCAGTTTGTCCTCTGTGTTCCGGGACAGTGACGGGAAGCGGTTCTTGAGCGCTCTCAGACGATTGTTGATGAATGCGTCTATGTGTCTGGACTTTTTATCCTCGTAGATTTCGTTGAAGCAGATCATTATTCCTGTCTCGATTGCGTCGCCCAGCTCATCGTTGATGGCTGAGCCGAGCATCTTCATTGTCGAGGATGTGTTTATGTAGGAGTTGACAAGCGGAGGGATTTGCGTTCCAAGCCTCATGACGGCACTCTTTAGGAGCCGGTAGTCTTTTCTTAGGTCGTCCTCGCTCAGTATCAAATCCATAAGCAAAGGATTGTCCGTCACCTTTATAGCATTGTACGGGGTCACAAGGCCGTTTGGATCGCTGAAATGCTTTTCCAGAAACCGGATTATGAGGTTTCTGGCTGTGGGGTTGTAGGAGGGGTAGATCGTCATCTTGCCGAGAAACCAGATTATTCCAGGGTGCTCCAGAATCACTGAGGTTATGCCATCCCAGAGATTGTCCATCGTGAAGAGCGATTTCGCTCTGGATCTTGAGCTTTGATATTCAGGAGCCACAAAGGATCTGCCGAGCTCCATCACGTGCGGGAGATATTCTTTTATGAATATGTCGCTGTAGCGGTAGAGGTGGGAAGAAGTGATGTCGGGCTGGCCGTCCTCCTTGAGTCTGATGTCCGGTCCGAGGATGTAGCGGTAGCCTCCTATGATGGCTTCCGCTTCCGGGTCCCAGACTATCAGCTGCTTGTAGGGGTTGTCCATCGTGTCGAACCTGTCCAGATCCATTGAGAGGCCGGAACTGGCTCCCGCCATCCTGTAGGCGGTTTCCCTCAAGCGGCCTATCTCTTTCACGATGTTCGGTGAGTCCTGCCAGGTCACGACGTAAAGTTCGTTACCACCTTTGTTGGTGTTCCCAAGCTTTTTCCGGGGAGTCAGCTCCTCTTTTATCAGCCGTATGTCTATAGGGTCAATTATCCTCTCCATTTTCTTTTGATATTTTGATAAATCCGCTTCTTATTCGTTTATGTTTTCGCTGCCCCATTCCAGGCGATAGACTTCGTCCCTTATCCTCTCCGCCCACTTAAGCGGGGATAGTGCCCCATCCATTTCAGCCGGAGAGATCGGTTTGCCGAACATTATCCTGAACCGTTTGTGCCTTGCGCGGTACAGCTCATCCGGAAGAAGCATCATTCCGATGTTGAATCTGATGCCAAGCCACTCACGTAGGGATTCCACACGGTAGAACCGCTTCGAGTTTTCTCCGAAGAATCTGACCGGCACTATCAACCTTCCCGTTGCAACGCTTTGACTGACAAAGGACTTGTTCCAAGCGGTATCTTGAATATGCCCGTTCATCTTCCGCGAGCATTTCCCGGCGGGAAACACCAGGATGTCGTCATCACTCTCATAGATTGCCCTGACCTGAGCAGGAAGACTGCGGCTCTGTCCGCCCATCTTGTTGACCGGAACCGACAGCGGGGCGATAGGCTTGATATTCATCAAAAAATCATTCACAAGCAGCCGTACGGGTTTCCCTGTCCTCTCGCTGATCACCCCAAGCAACGCTATTCCGTCAACTCCTCCGAGCGGATGGTTGGAAGCGAATGTCAGTCTGGCTCTGCCTGCCGCGCCACCGGCAAGTCTGGAAACAGTTTTGCCGTTCTCAGACATATTCAGAACATTCGCATTATCCCTTATAGCCACATCAAGATTCTCAAGTCCCCTGACATCAATCTTGACATCAAGATATTCAAGGCATTCCCGGCAGAATTCTGTACCCTCATACCCTTGAGTCAGAAAACCGTTGATGAAATCCTGATGGATGAACCTCTCCATCCATCTGACCAAGAACCGAGGAGTGTCTTTCCCGCTTCTTTCCCTGACAATCTTGCCAATGTCAATCGCATATTCTGAACAGTCCCTCTGCATCGTCTCGTTATTTAATGACCGTCAAAAAATAACTTGCATCATCTTGGACAATCTTTTTGGTCGATATCCCTTTTCTTTTCTCATCAGTCATGTGCCACCGGTACACTCCTTCTTCAAAAAGAACTCTATCAACAAAAATCTTTGCCAAAACAGCGACAACTTATTTCTTGCCGCTTACTTATCTGCAAAAGTAATCAATCTTACGAATAGTTGGATATTTTATAGTAATATATCTTACTTTTATGTGTGATGTGCCTGTAATATCTTTACAGGTCGGCGGTGCTTAGTCACTCCGAATGGCCTGTACGCCGAACTTGTCGATGATCTGGTTTTTATTGAATATGATTGTTTCCCTGACGGGAGCATATTCCCCATAAAATGCTTTCCTCGTGGTGTAATTTAACCTTGACAGGAGCAAAAACAGGGTTAAATGCTTCTGTCAAGGTTTTTAATCGTTCAAGGATTGGTATTTCTTGCCTTATGTTTCTTATAGGAAATAAAATCGCCTTTTGAGATGATTTGTGTACTATGGATGCGGGACTTGGATCACTCCGCGCGGATGGCGTCGGCCGGGTTGGAATGGGCGGCGTGGAGGGTCTGGAAGAAGATAGAGATCACGGCGATGAGCAGCGAGACGGCACCGGAGGCTATGAATATCCACAGGTTCAGTCCGATTCTGTACGAGAAGCCTTCCAGCCACTTGTCCATGATGAACCATGAGAGCGGAGCGGCGAAGATGAACGAAACCAGAAGCGGGGTGCAGAACTTCGTAAGAAGCAGGGAGAGAACCTCGTTCGTGGTGCTGCCCATAATTCGGCGCACACCGATCTCCTTCCTGCGTTGCCTGATGAAGAACAGCGACATCCCGATGAAGCCGAGGATGGAGATGAGCACCGCCACGCCTGTGAATATTCCCACGATCCTCATCGTGTTCTTTTCCTCTTCCAACGAGGCCTTTACCGTGGCATCCACACTCTGCACTTTCCAGTCAAGATCCTCGGAAGTCCCGTCAACCTCCTTGACCAGATCGCAGAGTTTCTTCCAGGCGTCAGGTGAGCCATCGGTCTTGACCATGAAGTTGGGATCCTCTATCTCATCCGTGTCCTTGACTGTGATGAGGAACGGCTGGTAAGGGTCAAGGACGTTTGTCATGTGGAAATTGGAGAATATTCCCGCGACCTGTGTCGTACCCTTATCATCGCCCCAGGATATTTCGGTCTCATCATCTTTAAGTCCAAGTTTTCCTGCGAGTTCCTCGTTGATGTATTTCACGTCTCCAGAAAGGTGGTTGTCCTTCAGAAGGTTGATCCCCATGATGTCGATGAACTCCTTGTCCCAAGCTGTGAGATAGACCAGGAGGTTGTTGTCATCCTTGTCTTTGCGGATGCTCATCGACCGATAGTTGCCGTCAAGGGATGTGCCTGAGAACGATCCTGTTCCTTGGATGAAAGGCTGGCCTTTCAGAGTGTTTCTCATAACCTCCGGGTTGTCGGAGCTGATCCTGAAGATATTCTCGGTGTTGTACCCAAGCGGCGCCTTGACCAGATGGTCCATCTGGAGCAGGATTGTCAGGGTCGCTGTCATCATCGTCATCGTGATCACATTCTGAAGGATGATGAATGTCCTGCTGAGCACCATCTTGGAGTGGTAGCGGAACGAACCTTTCACCACATCGATCGGCTTGTACTTCGAGAGCTGGACGGTAGGCATTATTCCGGAGATGATTCCGGTCAGGACAATGAACATCAGGCTGACCGAGACCGTGGAGAAGTTGATGTCCTTGAGGATGTCGATTTTCCCTTTGAAAAGCACGGCCATCTTGTCCTCAAGCAGCAGGGCAAGCGCTCCACCGATGAGGAAGGAGATGAACACCATCAAAGTGGATTCTCCGATCAGTTCCAAGGATATTCCTAAACCATTGCTGCCGAGAAGCCTTCTGGTGGCCATTTCCTTTGCCCGGAAACCGGTGTTGGCGACAGTGAGGTTGATGTAGTTCGTGACCGCAAACAGAAGGATGGCCAGAACCACAGCCAGCAATATTCCTAAAAGACTCTTGTCGCCGGTCTGGAGCCCCGATGCGCCAGTGTTTTGAGGCGCGAACATCAGGTCGTCGAGCGGTATGAGAGCGGCCTTTGTGTCACCGTAGAAGTTGAACAGAGGATTGCTCTCAATGCAGTAGGAGGTCAGATCTTCGATTTTGTCATTGAGGTTCGCTCCCGGCCTCATCATCAGGAAGGACAGTGTCGAACCCAACGGCCCGTTGGCCATCAGGTCGTTGCGGAGTCTGTAGCCGAGAACCTGCGGAGCGCGTTCGAGATTGGCGATGACCGCAGTCTCGTTCAGGAGCACGGTCTTGTCCAGATCCTTGATAACCCCTGAGACGGTGTAAACGAGCGAGCTGTCGTACGGATCTCCATTCTCATCACTTACAAAGACATACCGTGTCCCCTCGATCTGGAGCGACTGTCCGAGGACATTCCCGTCTGGGAACAAGGTCTTGGCAAGTGATTCTGTGACAACGCATTTCTCTGGGCTGTCCAGTGCGGTCTCCCAGTCTCCTTGAACCATCTTGAAGTCAAAGAACCTGAAGAAGTTGGAGTCCGCGAGCATTATGTTGCCGGCATTGTCGCCCTGTGACTCCTCGTAGATTCTGTCTTCGTGCTTGATCTTTCCGTTGTGCATGTAAACGCAGCAGGCATCCTCCACCTCCGGGTATCTGTCCTTGAGCGAGTGGGCGCAGTCCGGCCAAGACAGGAGATTGTCATTTGTGCCCAGCACATATATCCTTTCATGGTTCTTGTGCCATTTGTCGATGCTGATCTGTCTGTAGGTGTAGTCCCCGATCAGTATCACGAACATCAGCGAGAGCGCCAGCCCCACCACATTGATCACCGCATAGAGCGGATTGTTCTTAAGAAATCTAAAGAAATATTTCATTGTCATTCTCCTTTGTCAAACAAAACTTGGCTCTCATCGGCCTTTATGGGCCGTTGTGCCTGTCGAAACGACTGTATATGAAAGCACGGCCTACGCATTCTATTTTTGTGCCAGATATAATAATTAATTGAAAATCAAAAATTTCCTTATTTTATGAATATCCCGAAGTGTAAAAAAAATTAACAACGGCTGTAAAGAAACTTTACACTTCCCACCGGTATAGGTTTCGCCTCCACATGATAAAAGTCGCCCACTATAGGCTGCCGAACCGGAAGCGGTGCCGATTTTAGTCATAAAAAAAAGTAATCCGGAAACCATGCGCCCGTATGTTGTTTCTGAATAATCTGGTGGGAGTTCACAAGATGAACCAAAATGAACCAAAATTGAATCGAAAAAGAATTTGTTTAATATTTGTATTTTAATTTGATTAATTTATATTTGCGGTATAAACTGATTTAATACGGCGGATTGTTAAAACTACTCCCCTAAAATATAATGTAATGATAACATTTTGTTATCAGGTTTATTGGTTACTAAAATTTGTTATATGAAAAAATTTTTTCTTTTTGCGCTTGGTGTGCTCCTTATTGTTTCATGCGGTACAACGAAACGGGCCGCATCGACATCAACGGATTCAATTGATCAATACCGCTACGACATCGAATATGTCAAGAATGCCGGTGATGGAATGTCAATGGTAAAGGTTTGGAGTTATGACAGGTCTGCAAAGATCGCGGAGGAGAAGTGCAGGGCCAACGCTGTTCATGCTGTGATTTTCAAGGGTTACTCAGGTCAGGGGGCAGTTCAGCCTGCTTTGGTCAAGAGTGCGACCGGTTATTCTGACAACAAGGATTTTTTTGACAATTTCTTCAAGAGTGGAGACTACCTCAGGTACATTTCTGCTGTTGTCGACGGCTCAGTAGAGACGAGGAAAATCAAATCCGGAGAGTATAAGGTGGCTTCAACAATAGTGGTGAATGTCAAGATGTTGCGTAAACATCTGGAGCAAGCAGGTATTATAAGAAGCTTGACTTCTGGTTTCTGAGCTTTAGAAAAACGGCTTTATTCAATACAGCTAAGGTTATGAGAAGATTGTCTTTGATTATTGTTTTGCTTTTGTCCTTTGAACTTGCTTACGGTCAAGCTAAGAAACCATCGATTATGGTTGTCCCAAGTGATCTGTGGTGTAATCAGAATGGTTATATGTTTGAGGAGGACAATATGGGTGAGGTGATACCGGTGCCTGACTATAGGGGGGCACTTATGAATGATCCAGATTTGCTTCCGGTAATATCCAGGATCAATGGACTGATGGCGGATCGTGGCTTTCCGTTGAAGAATCTTGAGTCAGAGCTAAAAGCGATAAACACTAATGCGGCTGAGACCGCCGCTATAACCAGTAAGGACGGAGCGGCGGCCAAGACCAACATCCTGGAACAGTTGCGTCAACGGGCCAGGGCTGACATTATCATACAGCTGACATGGACAGTTAATCAGATGGGTCCCAAGCGTTCGATAACCTACACTCTTCAAGGCTTGGACTCGTACACAAACAAGGAAATCGCTACGTCAACGGGCACCGGAGACCCTTCTTTTACGGCGGAACTTCCTGTTTTGTTGGCGGAGGCTGTGAGCAGCCACATGGATGAGTTCTGTGACAGACTGCAAGGTCATTTTGATGACCTTATGGAAAACGGCAGGGAAATATCCTTGAACATCAGAGTCTTCGAGAATCCGGAGGATTTCGATCTTGAGTCAGAGTTCGATGGAAAGGAATTGCGCGAGGTTATTGAGGATTGGGTTTATGAAAACACAGTGCAGCACCGCTATAATCTTGCGGATGACAGCGAGGTATACATGAATTTTGATGAAGTCAGAATTCCTTTGTATGATGATAGAGGGCGTGCGATGGCAGCCGGTAATTTTGCACGGCAACTTGAAAAGTATCTTAAGGAGGCGCCTTTCAATATTCCAATAAAGAGGGATAATGCTGGATTGGGGCTTGCTACACTGTATTTATTTAAATAGGCAGCGTGAAATGAGGAAAGCATTTTCATTCGCAATTGTTTTTTTCGCCTTGTCTGTTCAGGCGCAGGAGCTTCCTAAGGTGCCAATGGCGGTGTCTATTTCTGAAGCGTCTTCGAATATTCCGGAAGCGTCAAGGGAATTTCTGACGTCACGACTTAATTCAGCGGTCGCGAAAAACGGAATGGGCGCCACCGATGATTTTACTCAATTCTATCTTTCTTGCTCTTATAAAGTTGTTGAAAAGCATACACTGCCTGGTCCTCCTGCCAAATATTTCAACACAGTTGAGATGAATTATTTTGTGGTTGATGCCTTTGCCCAGAAGATTTTCTCAACTGTTTCAATAGAAACGAAAGGCGTTGGAAACAGTGAAGAGCAGGCGAGCATGGCCGCGATCAGGAAAATATCCCCTTCCGACCCTGCATTGGCTTCTTTTATAGGAGAATCCAATAGGAAGATTGCCAATTACTATGATGAGCAATACAAGAACATAATCGTAAAGGCCAAGTCATTGGCTAAAGTCTATAAGTACGATGAGGCTCTTTTTCAATTGTCGCTTGTTCCAGAGGTCTGTTCCGGGTATGATGAAGTTGCGGAAGTCGCTGATGACGTCTATCAAAAGTATTTGGACGACAATGCAAGCAAGGCTTTGGTCAAAGCCCGGGCCATTTGGAACGCGGGACAGGATTCGCAAGCCGCAACCGAGGCCGGTGAATATCTGGCTGAGATCCTGCCGGACGCGGCATGCTATCCGGAGGCGGTGTCTCTGAGCAATGAGATCAAGGCTAAGTTAAAGAGCGATGTCGACTATTACCGTAAGCGTGAGGAAATACAAGCGGAACGTGACTACCGGGTAAAGATGGAAAGGGCTAAAGCTGGTAGAGGTGTGAGGCATATGGGTAAGTCTTTCGCCAAGGTCGGCTACCAGGAGGTGTCAAAGATCCAGGCTTGGAAGGAAGTCGGTATGGCATACGGCAATAATCAAAAATCGGAATATTATGATCGTAGACTCTTTTAATTAATCGAATTATGAATAGAATTTGTTTATTGGCACTATCGACAGTCTTTGCGATTTGCCCTGTATTCGCTCAAGAAGCGAACTCTGTTGAAGAAAACGGTGAACTGGTAAAATACCGCCGTTCGTCCCTGTACTCAGCCCTTATAAAGCATTCTTCATTTCCGTATGCACATGAGATTGATTCGGCATTTATGGTTATGCCGTTTCCGGATAAGTTTAACGACCATAATCTTGACATAAGGTCTTTGGAGTCATCTGCCGTAAGGATGAGGAAAAAAAGCAAGGCCAAAGCCGATGTCAATTTCCAGGACATTAATAATTTCCTCTCTGAGCAACATATTGCCAGAGCCTTGGTCGCCAAATGGTTTGACAGGAATGCGAGCACTGGTGGCTTTGACATGAACCTCATTCAGGAGAGGGGCTTCTACGATGCCTCCATGTTGGACATCTCAAATGCTAAGGAGTCGTCACGAGGCTTGTCTGCACTTGGAGATGCCGGTGAGGAACTGATCGGGAAGACTTTCTTGATTTTCAATGACATCACTTTTATTGATAGAGGGGAGGTCTCGTCCAATGTGGCTGGCGGCATTGCTATGGCCGGAAAACTGTTGGGCCAAATTAAGGGGGATTCATCATACGAGGCCGGCGGAGCCCTTGCGGCTGGCGCTGTCAATGAAATTGACGGGTTCGGAGTGAATGTCACAACATATTTGTATAGATTGGTTTGGAATGACGAGGTTGCCGGAACGTTCTATCAGGATTATTGGTTCAACAGTGATCAAAGCGATCCGGCTAAGAAAGCGGCTTTTGACAACAGTGATATTTTCACAGTGGAATATGTCGGAGAGACTTCAACTTCCGCCGCCAACATAGCCTCTAAGAGCTTTTCTAAACAATCCAAGGGAGAGCAGATGGTCAAGGTTTGCACCCGTGCGGTAGACAAGGCCATTGTCGAGCTTCAGCGCGAGTACGATGAATTCAAGGTTAATGTTCCTATCTTTAAGATTTCGGAGGACAAAAGCACGGTTGACGTCCAGATTGGGCTCAAGGAAGGGATAAATGAAAAGTCCCGATTTGAGGTTCTTCTGCCGGTAGAGGATGAAAATGAAAAGATTCAGTACGAGAAAGTGGGCATGATCCAGCCTGTTGAAGGCAAAATATGGGATAACCGCTACGGAGCCTTGGAGGAGGCGGAGGCGGCAGAAGAAGCAAAGAAAGAAGGAGAAGATCTTTCCAAGAATTCTGACGTGGCCAATCTGGAGGCCGCCAAGTTGACAGCCACAACATTCAAGATTCTCAGCGGAGCGAACAAGATCGTGCCTGGTTGCCTTGTTAGAGAAGTAAAAATCAAGTTGTAGAAGGATTCTTCCTTTCTGCTTAAAGAACACAACAGTAACATCCATGAACGAAAAGATAATGCAGATGGTCAAGTTGGCCATCGAAAACGGTACAATTTCCCAGAAGCACAGGGATCTCATCTTGAAAAAGGCCAGAGAGGTTGGAGAGGATCCCGATTTAGTGGAGTTATACCTGGACAATGAACTTGCAAAGCAATCTGCTCCTCATGTGGTTACTTCGCAAGAGGCGAAAGGCCTCAAGAAATGCCCACATTGTGGGGCCGTGATCGAGGATGTTTGTATGAAGTGTCCTGAATGCGGTTATGTGTTCTCAGGATTGTCGGCCAATGCATACCTGAAACAATTAGGAGACGAGTTAAAGAGTGCCAGCAGCCAGAAAAGGAAGAGGCAGATCATAGAGTCTGTAGCGGTCCCTAATAATAAAGAGGACTTGCTGGATTTCTTATTGATGTTGAAGCCTCTCATAACCGACAAGAAGGATCCTCTGTCCAAGGCATATTTTGTTAAATTTGCGGAATGTGTCAGCCGAGGCCAGCATTTTTTCAGGAATGACAAGGATTTCTCTGAATATATAGACTTGTATGACAAGCTATTGGCTCAGAGAAGAAAGGCGAAGGTGAAATGGTGCATCGCTTTTGTGGCGATAGCATGTCTCCTTGCTGGATTTCTTCTCGTTCCCCCTTTTATCGCGAAGAAACGTTATCTTGACAATGTCACAAAATTCAGGAATGCAATTGCGGAAAGAAATATTCCAGAAATGGAATCCTCGATTCGTGACATTCTCCATACCCCTGCCAGCTACGAGGCAAAGTATAATTTGTCTGACATTTCGGATATGCTGAAAGATGAATTGCATAAGGTTGCTGATGAGAATAAGGATTCCCGTCTGGCTGATTCCCTGATAATGCTTGTTTACCGTTTACCTAGAGAGGATCGATTCAAGAGTAAGGGCGAGAATTGGGATTGTGTCCGCGCTGTCGCAGGCATGAACTATGACAGAAATGAAAACGAAGAGTATTATCGGGTGATAAGCTTATTCGATAATGACTATCCGGACGATCAGACCGCGCTTCAGTATATCTTGATCAATGATGTCAAGGATGCGTTGTTAAGAGGTTCTAAGAAATACGCTTACCAGCTGGCTGATAGAGCGTATCAGTTTTTTGATGGTTACCCGGCGGAAATTCAAGACGCCGAGTACGATCTGTTGGTTGATATCATTGAAAAAACAGCCAGGTATCCGTTATTTGGCTATTTCCTCGGAGAAGGTCGCAAAATCGTCGGTTTTCAATCTCCGGTTTTGTCTGAAAGCGGTGTTGAGATAGGTGATGTCTTGATAGACAATGAAGAGGCTCTTAAGTCTGAAAGAATGGCCGCGGCAATGGAAGGAAGAAAATTCAAACATACCTTCCTGCGTGGCGGCGACACGGTAAGGGTTTCCCTGCCTTATTTATTATTTGACAATTGGAACTGATTATTTATGTGGTTGTTCAACAAATCGAAAGAAGGCGGATTAATGGATTCCATCCGTTGCGATGAGAGGGATTTCCTGATTTGGAAATGGCGTCCTGACTCATCCAGAGAGGCCGGACAGTCTAAAAAGGAGAATTCCATCCGCTACGGCAGCAGTCTGCGTGTCAGGCCGGGGCAGGCCGCCGTGTTCCTTTACCAGAACAAAGGAAGTTATGATGTGATAACAGGTCCTTATGACGATGTCGTAAGGACAGAGAACATGCCCGTCCTGGCGTCCATAATAGGGACGGCTTACAAGGGCGGGACTCCTTTCCCGGCGGAGGTGTACTTCATCAACCTCGCGAAAGGAATGGAGTTGCCGTTTGTCATACCTTATTTCAGGGTCATCCCTTCTGAGCCTGAGTACAAGGCGTATGACATTGAAGTCGCTATCAAGGGATCCATGACCTTTGAGGTTCCGGTACAGCAGGAATTTCTGAAATATTTTCTGGAGGCGTGGGGCACGAGTGACACTTCCATGGAGGATTTTGAGGCAAAGGTCAAGACCCTGCTGACCCAGGAGGTCAAGAGGGTTGTTTCCAACGCGCCGAAGGACACAGGAATATTCATTATGCATTTCAATGGCTTGATAGGGGAGTTGGGACGTTACATCTGTTCTCGTATACAGGATCCCATCGCACATCGTTTCGGTGTACTTGCCACAGGCGTCAACATCGATGACATCCGCTATGACGAGGACAGCGAAGGCTATCAGAGGTTGAAGAGACTGACTGAGGACCAGACTCACCTTTACAACCTTGAGAATGAGAAGACAACTTTGCTAAGTTTCGACATCCAACGTCAGACAATGAGTACTGATGCTGACATCAGGAACGTCACGGCCAGAAGAATGGCCCAGATGCAGATGGAACACATGAATGACATGGCCTACAGGATGCGGGAGGAGTCTCAGTTCGCCCAGCATCTCCAGTCCGAGCAGGCCGCCAAACAAGCTGGCCTTGCGAGCGAGTCTGCCTACATCAACGCCCATGCCGTCAACAAGCAGGCTGAGGTGTTGAAGACCGGAATGGAGGGAATGGGACAGATGGGCTCGATGAATCTAGGCTCATCTGACGGCCACATGAATCCGGCGGGCATGATGACCGGCATGATGATGGGTGCCGCGGTGGGAGGCCAGGCAACTAACATGATGAACCAGATGGGGCAGGTCATGAATTCCGCGATGTCTGGTGCCGGGCGTCCGATGCAGGGGCCTCCACCGGTGCCGAATCAAGTCTCTCCTGTTTTCTATTTTGTGGTCAACGGCCAGCAGCATGGCCCTTGTGATGATTCTGAGGTGTCCCGGTTGGTTTCTCAAGGGCAAATCAATGGAGACACCTTGGGATGGTGCGATGGTATGACGGATTGGGCCCCGGCCAGGACGATTTCCGCCCTGTCACGGTATTTTGCCCAAACTCCTCCTCCTGTTCCCGGTTGTCCGCCACCTCCAATTCCTACCAAATAATTTTATAGATATGAAACAATTGGATTTCAATACAATGAACAATCTGGCCGATTCGGATGTCTGGGAGAAGATGACCGAAAAGGCCCAGAAAAGCATCAAGTCAATGCAGGTTCCTGTACCTCAAGTGGGCATCCCGTCGCATGTGGTTCTTCCTGTTTTTCAAAAGAAGGAGGAGATTCAATATGCGATAGCCCTCAATGGTGAGCCCAAGGGTCCATTCACATCAGTGCAGTTGAGAAAAATGCTGAAGAATGAAGAGGTCTCTCCGGAGACTTATGTCTGGACAAGCGGATGGCCTTCATGGAAAATGCTGAAGGATTGTCCTCAGATAATGGTTGTCGGTTAATTTAAAAAGGTATGGAAGATAGTTCAGCATTCATCGAAAAGATGCTTGAGTTGGGCATTGGAATGTCTATGATAAAGCAAGTGCCTGACATTATGTCTGGCTGCCTGCCTTCGACTCCACCTCTGAAGACCGCTCTCGGGCAGACTCCTCCGCCTGCGTCTCAGCGCATGACTTATTTGGTCGTGGATGGCTCTCAGGCTGGACCATTCAACAATGATGAATTGATGAGGTTGATTCAGAATGATTTGCTAAAGAGAGACACTCTGGTTTGGATGGAAGGTCTTTCCAACTGGATGCCAGCCTCCAGCGTTCCTGAAATCAACAAGTTGTTTGTGATAGCAAAAATCAAGTAGTACCATGAAAATCAACACAGTAAAGTTATTGTTTGCAATAATCATAGCCATCCTGCTTGGTTTTGTGTGCGAGATTTCGGCACCTGCAGAAGAAGGGAGAAACTGGATCTCTTTGGCTGTCGCTTCGATAACTGTAATGTCCGGTCTCGTCCCTGCCATGGGGATCTCTTTTTCGAATGTAAGACGGGGTGTGTCAATTAAGATCGTGTCTTGGTTGATGTCCATAGCTCTCATTCTTTTGAATGTGATATTCTCGTTCTTTGAGTATCGTATCGACATTTACATTGTCTGCGCGCTTCTGTTTTCAGTCACAGGATGTGCTTTTATCTATGCGTTGTACAGTGCCAGACCTGATGACAGGTGAATTGGCGGTGCGATGATGTTGATGTGCACCGAACTCTTCCCTCAGTTGTGTCGTGGAGGTTATGATGTTGATTTATAATTGAATAACACACCTTACTCCCCACTGTTTGGAAGGGGAGTGAGGTGTTGTTATTTACTGAATATCAAAGCGTTATCCTCCACGGGCGTTTGCGCGGTCAGCCAGCCCCACAGGTATCGTTGGCCAGAGTTTTACATCATCTGGTCCCAAGGCCGGCCGTCTCGCCTTTGCTGACGGAGTAATGGTCACCTACAAGTCCGGGGACACCAGCCTGACGGGCCGTCTCGCCTTTGCTGACGGAGTTATGGACGCTGACCGGAAGTGTCATCCTTTTCCGAGCCGTTTCCGAATGCAGGCCTTTTCGCCTTGACGGACGGGGAGTCACCAGCAATGTTAGGCCAGCCGTCGCTCCACCGCACCTGATCCAGGAAGAGCAGCCTGCCGCCGGGACCTTCGGAGTCGTAGCCGTGGTACAGGATCCAGTCCTGACCGGAGTCATCGGTCACGATCTCGGAGTTGTGGCCTGTGCCCTTGAATCGGTCGTTGCCGTGGATGAAGACCTCGTGGCGGTTGTCCATCATCGATTCTCCTTTTTTGTTCAGATAAGGACCGAACAGGTTGTCCGAACGCCCTACGACAGTGGTGTAGTTGCTGTTGAGACCCTCGCAGCAGCTGCCGATCGAGGCGAAAAGATAGTACTTACCGTCTTTTTTGTGAATATAAGTGCCTTCGTAGGCTGTCCCGGCCACTTGGACAGGCTTTGCCCCGTCTTTCAGGGACAGGCCATCGGACGACAGCTCGGCATAGTATATTCCGTTAAAGCTGCCCCAAAACAAATATTTCCTGCCACCTTCCTCTATATAGAACGGGTCGATGCTGTTCCGGACTTTTATGCCGTTGCTCCTGAACATCATCCCTTGGTCTATGAACGGACCGCAGGGACCGGACGCCACAGCGCATCCGATCCCGCAAGTCCACTCACCGCCCCAGACGGACATTGAATAGTAGAGAACGTACTTGTCTCCGATCCTGTTGATGTCCGGAGCCCAGATCCCGCCGTCTTCCTCGATGGTCGGCCTTGTCGATTCGGAGAAGGCCGTGCCAACGAACTGCCAGTCCACCAGATTACGGGATTTGTAGATCGGCACATTCCGGACATCCTCTGTTGCATACAGGTAGAAGCAGTTGTCGTCAGCCTTGATGACGGTCGGGTCAGGAAGGCTTCTGCGGATGACCGGGTTGGAATATTCCGTGTCATTCCCGGTCGATGGCTGATCCGTGACCTTGATCTCGTCAGGATCAAGATACTTTTTTCCGCAGCACAGACAGGCTGTCCCTCCAAGGACGGTCAGCAGGGCGATAGCTATGAACCGATGCTTGCTCATCTTATTCACTATTCTTTGGAAACTGTTTTGATTGAAATGTCCTTTGAGGTGAAATAACATCAATCAAAACGGCTTCTTGGTTGGTGCTAAACTTTACTTTTTGCGCTCAAGGAATCGCTCGGCGCGGCCCGGAGTGAGCAGTTCCCACAGCGAGGCCACGGTCCAGCCAGGGGCGAATATGTTGTTGTAGAAGCCCTTGCCGTTCCGGCCGTAGTCCCAGTTGGTGTGCTGCACGACCTCCGGATAGTAGCCTGGCTTGGCGACTCCGCAGAGATGTCCCTCGAACGGCAGCAACTGCCTCATTGAGGTGGAGATCACATCCGCGAACTCCCCGAAGCGTTTCTCTCCGTAATTGTCCGAGAGCCATCTGAGCACATCGGCGAAATCGAACACGAACACATCGATGTGGTTGTTCTCGACCGAAACGTTGCCCCAGCCTCTGGACTTGAATCCGAGGTCTCCGAGCATCTGTCCCTGTGCGAACGGAACATCCCACGTGTAGTACCAGGATATCGCGAAATACGAGGCCTTGCGGGCCAGATCCGCATAGTGGTCACGTTCTTCCCCGCTTGTGGCCAAGGCAAGGTAATAGACAGCCGTGGCAGCGTACAGGGACGCTTCCTTGTCCTCGCAGTTGGCGTCAAGCGTCGATGAGAAATAGTCAGCCTTGCTGATCAGGTCTTTCTCAAGGTAATCCACTGTCCTCTTCGCGCTTTCCAGATACCTCTTGTCCTTGAAATACTTGTAGCCCATGACCAACGGCAGAGTAGCTGATGGCGTGCTGCCGGTTGAAGGGTCAACCACCGAGAGGTCGTCCTTGAACTTGCGAGGGAAACTTCCGTCAGGATTCTGTATTCCGAGGAAAAGATCGAGCATATTCTTGATCTTCTCCTCCCAGTCCTTGTGCTGCCGACCTTGCCTTTTCTCGTAGTCAAGGTAGTAGAGAATGGCGTAGATTCCCTCTGACTGGCGGCGTATGGAATGAGTCTCCTTTGTCTTTCCGGACGGGCACTCGATGACTTCCTCGAAGAAGCCTGCCGGGGAGAAGCCGTGCGCAAGGTACGAGTCGAAGATGGACCGCGCCTGCACCGCAAGCTTTTCCTCGCCCGCCGCTTCGGAATATTCAAGGGCGTTGAAGGCGTTCAGCAGGGTTCTTCCCACAAAGCCGATCTCCGCCCTCTGAGGGCTTGCGCAAGTGGCCACCACCATCCTTGGACTCGCATAATAGTTCACCGGGGTGGAGGCGACATAAGAGTCAAGGAAATAGCGGCTCATCGTCTTCTTCATGAAATCCACTGAATATGTCCCCTCGACCTTCCGCGGGCGGTAGGTGTCGTAGCAGTACCTCCATGTCTTGCTGACACAGTCGGTGAAGTCCACCGCCTCTCTGACGGTGATCTCCCATTCCAGAATGACGCTCTCCCCGGCCTTGAGATGCTGGAAGGCCTGGACAGGCGGTGCAAGGGTAAGTTTCCTGATGTAGGTCTTAGGCTCCTCTCTGAAAGGGAATCCGTACCTCAGCACTGTCTTTCCGTCTTGATTCTGGAAACCGGTGTAGCCGATGGAAGTCTTGCCGGAGACGATGACTTCGCCTTCCTTGTGGGTTGTCAGTGCCTCGTAAGGGAAGTTGTCTTTCCTTATGACCGAGTAGCTTTTTCCCGCTGACGGGTTGTACACGGCTGTAAGCGGTGTGCTGAGCCGGTCTTCCCTCACGATCCAGCTGTCGGAAGTGTGGAAAGAAGGTGCGGTCTGTGGAGAGCGGAGATTCTGACGGTACCAGAACCCAGGCATGTAGAACATGTTGTCGGAATGCGCGAGTCCGGTCGCATAGGACTCTCCGTAAGAGAAATTGACATCTTCAAGGGCTGTGACAGCCACACGGATGGCTTCTCCCTCCTGGGTTTTCGCATGGCTTCTGAAGATCGCCACCGGCAGGTTTTCCTCAGATGTCAATGACTGCCTTCCGTCTCCTTCCAGGACGGCTGCCAGCTCATGGTGGACAGCCGGATCGCCCGGTGTCTTCAGTGTCAGGGAGTAGGAGAACGCGTTGCCGTCCAATGCCTCGGCCTGAGTGCCTGCCGCCGCGCAGCACAATTGCCCTGCCATCAGAATGGCGTACAGCGCTGAGATCATTTTTGTGTTCATTTGCAAAGTCTATTTTTAGTTTAATGTTTTTGTTCAGGAGTGATGTAGTCCTTGCTGATTCTCATCCGGTCAACCCCGCCAACATTCTCAAAGCTGACTTTCCCTATGTGCATGATTCTGGGATGTATGGAGGTCTTGCTCCAATGCGAGTGGTAGACAATCCGCAGCTGTCCCTCCTTGTCCTTGAAGATGGTTCCGTGTCCGACGCCCTGAAGATTGCCCGGGAATTGAAGGATAGGATTTTCTTCGTATTTTGTCCAAGGTCCCGTTATTTTTTCGGCCGTGGCGCAGCCTATGCCATAACTTGGACTCTCATAGCTGTTGGCGGAATATATCATGTAGTAAAGCCCTTTGTGTTTAATGACAAAGCCTCCCTCGTTGACGGTCGGATAGACTTTTTCCCAGCTTTGCGACATGTGGATGCAAGGAGTGACGGTCCCTCTTTTGATGGTGAGCAGGTCATCCTCAAGCTCGGCCACATTGATGTTCAGTCCACCGTTGAACCTGTCGAAAATGAGGTATGGCTTGCCGTCATCATCGATGAACAGCGAATTGTCGATGCATTTCTCATCAGTTATCATTGGAGCCTTGCTTTTTTGAGTAAAAGGGCCGAGCGGAGAGTCGGAGACAGCGGCGCAGATGTGTTCATCGGCAGAGTAGTACATGTAGTATTTTCCGTTGACCTTATAGACTTCCGGAGCCCAGAACCATCTGTCCGCCCAGACATCCTTGCTTTGCAGGGCGAGTCCTTTGTAGGTCCATTCCTTCAGATCGTTTGAGGTGAAGACCTCTATTCCGGCATCAGCATGAGTACCATAGGCGTAGTAGGTGTCCCCGTCAAGCATTATGAACGGGTCTGCAAGCTGGACCGGAGAAGTCGCATCCGGAACGATTATGTCATCCGGATCCGTATATTTGGATCCGCAGGCGAGTGCGTTGGCCAAGAGCGCCAAAGACAAAAGCAGGATTAGTTTTCTAATCATAAAATAACAATAAACAAATTGTTAAAATAGGGGAAAGCCGGAAAACCAGCTTTCCCCTGCCGCAAAAATAACAAAACCAATATATTAACCAAATAATATTTTGCTAAATATTCCTATAAAGCCAAAGCTTCTACTGCTAATAGCCTGGATTCTGAGGGAGTTTAGGAGTGCTGGTCGGGGTCTCCTTGCTGATGTCCACTTCTTTTGTAGGAAGAGGGAGCCTGTTGTGCTTGCCGATGACAAAGTTCGCGAAGTCAGCATCACGGTACTTCGCTATCATGTCAATCTTTGTCTGGTCTTCGAGCACACCCCATCTCTTGAGGTCGGCCCATCTCCAGCCCTCGAAGCAAAGCTCAAGCGTCCTTTCTATCTCAAGTCTGTTCATGAATCCTTCCTTGCTGGAGAGGCAATCAGGATAGTTTTTCTGAATATACTCGCTCTCCGACAGTTTCTTCATTCCGGCGCGCTCCCTTACCTTATCGACATAGCTTGCGGCCTCGGAAGCTGTTCCGCCTGTCATCACGATGCACTCGGCGTAGTTCAGCAGGATGTCGGCGTAGCGCATTATCCTGTAGTTGTTAGGAGCGAAGTAGTCCTCCCTGTCGCGGTAGTATGAAGTGCTGTACTTACGGATGTAGCAGTCGTCCTTTCCCTGTCCCCACTCGTCAAACCACTGGGAGGCGTCCGCCTGCTTGTAGTATTTTTTGCTCTGATCCGGGAAATCATCACCGAAACCTTTGTAAAGGATACTGTTGTAGAGCCTGAGGTCGTTGCGCCCGTCCGCACGCTTCTCCTTAAGGTACTCGTCAACGAGCCATCTGCGTGCCTTGCCGTCACCCCAGCCCACACCGGCGTTTCCACCCGGGGCGTAGAACTGTGTCCTCTGGAAGCCGAACGCCATGCTGGCATCGTTGCCGGTTCCGCCTTTATTAAGGTCGGAGAACTGGATCTCGAAAATACCTTCCTTGTTGTTTTCCTCTCTGTCTGTGAAGTTGTCCACCCAGTTGTCGATCAAACCGTAAAGTCCGGTGGATTCCTTGTCGATCAGCCACTTGAACTCGGCCTTTGCCTCGCTGTACTTTTTCTGCTGCATGTAAGCCTTGCCCAGAAGAGCCTTCGCCGCTCCCAGTGTCGGTCTGCCGACATCAGCGGCGTCCCACTTTTCCGGAAGGTATTGCTGCGCGGCCTTGAGGTCCTTTTCGATCTGCTCCCAGATCTGAGCCTCGGATGCCTCCTCCGGAACATAATCGGGTCCGACAGTCTCGGTCAGAAGGACACCTTTTTCCCAAAGAAGATTGACCTGGAAATACCACAGTGCCCGCATAAACTGCGCCTGGGCGAGTATCTTGTTTTTCTGGGTCTCGTCCATCTCGATCTCCGGCACTTTCCCAAGAACCTGGTTGCATCTGAATATTCCTCTGTAGAAGCATTCCCAATGCACGATGTTGCCCTCATAGAAGTTGTAGTTGTTGTAGCCGAAGCGTGTCCAGTCTCCAAGCTCGAGCCACGGAGAGGTGCTCCATCCCTCGTCTGAGGTGAGGTCATATCTGAAGGAAAGCCATCTCATCCACGTCCCTTCCTTGTAAAGGGAACTGTAGCATGCGTTTATGCCGGCCTCCGCCTGCTCGGCGGTCTTCCAGAAAGTTCCTGTTGTCGCCTCGTTCGGATTCTGGATGTCCAGCAGGTCGGAGCTGCAGCCTGACAGTGTCATGGCGGCTCCTATCATCAATCCATAAATGTATTTCATAACTTAAAAGTCTATTTTGTGATTAAAATGTGAATTCAACTCCGAACATCACCGAACGCGTGTTAGGATAGGCGAAACTGTCTGTTCCCATGTTCCAGATGTTGGTGTTGACAAAATCCGGATCCAGACCCTTATATTTTGTGAAGGTTAGAAGGTTGTTGCCGCTCGCATAGACGCGCAGGTTGTCCACTTTTGCTTTTTTCATCCAGTTTCCACGGAAGGTGTAGCCTACGGAGATGTTCTTCATCCTGAAGAAAGATCCGTTCTCCAGATAGCGGTCGGATCCCTGGGTGTTTCTCCAGTCACCGTAGATGATTCGAGGAGTGTCAGAGTTCGGGTTGACCTGATAAGGCTCCTCACCTTTCTTGAACCTCAGGTAGTTGGAGTTGTCGGCGAAGTAGCGTCCCTGCCATTGGGCGATGTTGTAGACCTTGTTGCCGAACTGTCCGTACCACATCATGCTGAAGTCGAATCCGCGCCATGCGGCATTGAGGATCAGGGACACCTGCGCCTTTGCCCAAGGGCTTCCGACGTACTGACGGTCATCCGCTGTGATCTGGCCGTCGCTGTTGGTGTCGATGTACCTTACGTCACCGAGCTGAGGGCGTTTTCCGTTGATTGTGATAGGTGTGGTCCTGCCGTCCTTTGTGGAGACATAGCTGTCAATCTCGGCCTGGGATCTGAAAAGACCATCGGTCTTGAGGAGGAAGAACTCTCCGAGCTCTCTGCCGGCCTCGCTTCTTGCTTCACCGGAATCAACGAAGTCCTTGCCGTAACCGAGCTCAAGAAGCTTGTTGTTGATGGTGGTCACGTTCAGAACAGCGCTGTAGGAGAAGTCCGAGATGTTGTCCTTCCATCCGAGCGTGAACTCGAAACCGCTGTTCCTCAGGCTTGCGGAGTTCACTCTCGGGTCGCCTCCGTCGTTACCGGTGGAGATTGCGATAGGCATGGTGAACAATACATCGGAAGTCTTTGAGTTGTAATATTCAGAGGTGAATGAAAGCCTGTTTCCGAGGAAGGCGGCGTCAAGTCCGAAGTTGACAGTCTCCTTTGTCTCCCATCTAAGGTCTTCGTTGGCGAGTTTCACCTGCGTGGCGCCGGTCTTTATCGTCCCGCCTATCACGGTCACGATGCTCTGGTTGATTGTGGCGAGGTAGTCCCAGTCTCCGATGGTGGAATTACCGAGTTTTCCCCAGTTTCCACGGATCTTAAGGTCATCGATCCAAGGAACATTGAAGAAGTTTTCCTTGGAGATTCTCCATGCTCCTGAGATTGACGGGAAGTTGCCCCAGCGGTTGTCCTTTGAAAGCCTTGAGGTTCCGTCCCTACGGATCGTTCCTGTCAGATAGTACTTCTCACCGAAGATGTAGTTCACGCGCCCGAGGTAAGAGATCATGGCGTTCTCGCTGAACGTGTTGGAGTTCTGCTGGTTCGAGGCTCCTGAGCTAAGGAAGGTGAGGTACTCGCCGTTGACCAGAGGGAAGTTCAGACGCGAGCCCCAAAGCCCTTCCCACTCGTGGTGCTGGTAGGTGAGACCGGCCACGGCATCAACGTGGTGGCGCCCGAAGTCCTTGTTGAAGTTCAAGGTATGTTCAATCAATTTGTTGTAGGTGTTGTCCCTTGCCTTCTGGCTTTCAGGATCGCGGTGCTCCTGGTTCTGGGTCCAGTTGCCTTCTCCGCGGAACCATGAGTTCTCGTAGAAATACAGGTCGATACCGGCGTTCAACTTGTAGGACAGGAAGTCAAAAGGCTTCACCTCCATCCAGACTGAGCCGTTCAGGCGGTTCTCACGTATGCGTCTTTTCTCCAGATTCTCACGGGCGATAGGGTTGACTCCGAATGTGTTGTACTTGGCATAGTCACCGTAGCCGTAGCCTCCAGGATTATTCTCGTCATAGACAGGGATGGTCGGCATCATCCTGAGGAAGTCATTGTATGTGTTGGTCTGGTTAGGGTCTGTCTCGGTGAGCGAGTAGGCGAAGTTCTCTCCGAATGAGAACCACCCTTTCTTGCCTGAGGTGTTGACGCGGAAAGTGTAGCGGTCGAAGGTGTTGCCGTAGGAGACACCGTCGTTGCGGTAATAACCACCTGACACATAGTAATTGCCGGCTTTCCCACCACCGGAGAGGGCCACATTGTAGTCCTGCACGAGGGCGGTCTTGAGGACTTCCTTCTGCCAGTCCGTGTCGTAGTTGGAGTGCTGCTGACGTGCCGTCACACCATTGACTCCGTCCTTGATGGCCTCATCGTAGGCGATGTCGTTGTACTTGATGTACTCCTTCGCGTTCATAAGGTCGTACTTCGGGCTCCACTCGACGGTCTCCTTAACGGACGCGGTCACCTTCATCGGACCCTGCGCGCCTTTCTTTGTTGTGACGATGATGACTCCGTTGGCCGCTCGAGAACCATAGATGGCCGCCGCAGAAGCGTCCTTGAGGATCTGGATCGACTCAACATCGGCAGGGTTGAAGGCCACTCCTGGGTCGGCGATCATTCCGTCTATGACCCAAAGAGGAGAGACACTGCTCAGCGACCCGATACCTCTGATCACAACCGAGGCGTCCTCTCCGGCTCTTCCGGAACTGCGTACCGTCACGCCTGTCGCGAGGCCTTGAAGCTGGCTTACGATTGTTCCGGCGGGACTCTTTCGCATCTCTTTTGTGTCAACGACCGAAACGGCTCCTGTGAGATCGGATTTCTTCACGGTCTGATAACCGATGACAACCACTTCCTCAAGAGCTTTTTTGTCATCATTCATCACTATCTTTAAAGGAGTCCCTTCGAACACTGCCTCTTGCGGAAGCATGCCGATGAAAGAAAAAACGAGGGTGCAACCTTTACGTCCAGTCAGAGCGAAATTTCCGTCCGCATCCGTGTTGGTCCCATTGGTTGTTCCCTTGACCATGACGTTCACTCCAGCCAGAGGAACGTCATTCGCGTCTGTCACTTTTCCTCTGACGGAGACGTCTTGCGCCCACAGGGAAATAGCTGACAAAAAGAGAATAGTTAGGATAAGAAATCTTTTTGACATAATTAATGTTGTTAATTGTGGTTCTTAGTAAAGCAAAGGTAGTTTCCGCCCCTGCCATTGTTGTAGAACAATCACGTCAATGCTGCAACAAATCTGTCAAAAAACCTTTTAAGGATGCCTATAGTGTGTCTATGTAGTCTTTAGGGAGCACTCCGAACTGTTTCTGGAAACATTTCGAGAAATACGACGGGGTGTTGAATCCGGTCAGATAGCAGACCTCGCTTACCCGGCATTCTCCCTCTCGCAGCAGGAGCGCGGCTTTCTTGAGTCTCTCGACACGGATGTAGTCAACAGGGGTCATGTCAAGGATTCCTTTCACTTTACGGTTGAGGCTTGAGCGGCTCATCCCAAGTCCGGCCGCAAGGTCATCGATGTTGAAATCCGGATTCTGTATGTTCTGCGTGACAAGGTTCCTCATCGAGCGAAGGAACAACTCGTCCGAACGGGTCATGGCGACACTGTCGGACTGGACCTGAGGCTGACGAGCGAACGCCGCCCGCAGCTTTTTCCTTCCGGAGACGAGGTTGCCGGCGCAGGCTTTCAGGTAGTCCATCGAGAACGGTTTCTCAATGTAGGCGTCCGCACCGATGTTCATACCCTGCACTTTCGAGTCCGAATCTGTCCTGGCGGTGAGGAGTATGACTGGAATATGACTGAACTCCACATCGGACTTCACCTTCCTGCACAATTCCATTCCGTTCATCCCTGGCATCATCACGTCTGAGATGATCAGGCTTATGTTGTTGTTTTTCAGCACAGTCAAAGCTTCATTGCCGTCACTGGCGGTAAACACATTGCAAGTGGATGAAAACTGTCTGGCAAGAAAGTTCATCATGTCCTGGCTGTCCTCGACCAGCAGGACGGAGTACCGCTCGTCCGAGTTGGCTGGTGCTTGAGTCTCTGGCCCGGCTCCATCGGTGGCTTCCAGCTTGTCGGCGACTTCGGACCTGACATGTTCATTGGACAGCGGCAGACGCAGGATGAAACTGTTGTCGTCAGCGGAATCATCCACGTCCAAGGCACCGCCTTGGAGAATGGCGAGCGATCTCGCGAGGGCAAGGCCAAGGCCTGTGCCTTTTGTCGCATTAGAGTCGTTTGGCCTGCACTGGACGAACGGGCGGAAAATCTCTTCCCTCATCTCTTCCGGAATCCTCGGCCCGTCGTTGGACACCGTGAACACCAGATTGCCGGAGTCGCTGAACAGTTTGACATGTATGTAGGTGCATGAAAACTTCACGGCGTTGTTCAGCAGGTTCGTGATGATTTTCGTGAATCCGTCCTTGTCGACATAAGCGGTGAGTGAGTCCGGGATGTCGGTGGTAAGGCTCACGTTCTTCCGCTCCGCCATGACCCTGAACCCACAGACGACGGATTTGAGGATGACAGCCGCATCAGTCTTGACAATGTCGAGCCTATAGCCTTTCGATTCGGCCTTCCTGAAGTCAAGCAGTTGATTGACAAGCTCAAGCAACCTTTTTGTGTTGCTCCCCACGACATTCATGTCCTCTGTGAGATTGTCTGGAATATTCTTTGACGAAAAGATGTCGTCGATGGTGCAGTTGATCAAGGTCAGAGGCGTTCTGATCTCGTGGGCTATGTCGGTGAAGAAGTTTATCTTCGCATCGTACAGTTCTTTTTCCTTCTTGCGCCCGAACCGTTCCATCTCGTCCATCTGCCTGCGCTTTGCCCGACGGTACAGCACGAAAAAAGCCGATGCGGCCAAAACGATGACCATAACCACATACATTATCTTGGCGAGTACAGTGAGATAGAAAGGGGGCTTGATCACTACTTCAAGCGATCTGGCCTCAGGGTTGGCCACACCGTCCCCGTTGCTTCCGCGAATCTTGATCCTGTAATGTCCGTGCGGCAGATTGGAGCATGTGATCATTGAGCTCTTATCGACCTCCGACCATTTTTCGTCCAGCCCTTCGACCTTGTATTCGATCTTGTTCATCTCCGGGGTCAGGTAGCTCAGCGCCGAAAGACGCAGGGAGAACGTGTTCTGGTTGTGCTTCAGGACAATACGGTCTGTGAAGGTGATGTTGTTCTTCAATGGTGATCCTTCGGAGCAAGGTTTCATCAGGTCGCCGAACAGATAGAAATCAGTGAATGTGACAGGCGGAACATATTCATTCTTCTTGAATGACGAAGGGTCGAAAGCGATGAATCCGTTGATGCTTCCGATGTAGATCTTCCCGCTTTTGGAGCGGAAGCCTGACTGGAAGTTGAACTGGTCGCTCAGAAGCCCGTTGGCGGTGGTGTAAAGCTGCTTTTCTCCGGTCTCGGGGCGGAAACGGATGAGTCCGTTCTCCGAAGTGATCCAAAGGTTCTTGTCCTTGTCTTCTATGACCTTGTAGTACACGCTGCCGGGGAAGCCGTCATCGGACGAGAATCTTGTGAAGGTCCCATCTTCCGGATGAAACCGGCAGAATCCTCCTCCGAGGGTGGTAATCCAAAGTCTGTGGCTGCTGTCTTCGAATATGCTCGTGATGTTGTCGGAACCGACACACCTTGTGTCTCCCGGATTTTCTGAAGTCTTGTAGCGGGTCCAGCGTCCTTGGCTGACCTCAAACCGGTAGAGTCCATCGGCATAGGTGGCGAACCACAAGTCTCCATCGCTTGTCTCAAGCACTTGATAGACAAAAGTTCCGTCCAATTCCGGAATCGCCCTGAAGGTGTCCGTCCTGTCATCGTACACCACAGCTCCCACGGTCATCGCGATGATCAGGTCTCCGGAGGAGGTCCTCAAGATCGAGAACGCGTTGTTTTCCGGGAACCCCTTTTGACCTTTCGCATAATGCACAACCTTTCCTGTCTTCAGATTGATCCTGCTGAGGCCTTCGGAGAATGTCCCGACCCAAAGCCAGTCCCCGTCCGCGAACAGGCCATGCACGTTCTTGTGTCTTGCCGGACCCTGCCAAGGCTTGACCTGACCGCTTTCAGGATTCATACTGAACAGACCCTTGTCCTCGGTTCCTATCCAGATTGTCCCGTTCTTGTCCTGACAGAATTCCCTCACCCTGCGTCCAAGGAAGGACATATCCCCGTGCGGGTAGTACTTCTCGAACAGGGTGTACGGATACGGCAGATAGTTTAGTCCTCCAAAGTAGGATCCTATCCACATGCCTTGCTCGCGATCCTTGAACAATGAATATATAGCATTGTCAGCCAATGAATATTTCTCGTCTTGATCAGGCGCTGTGATGTGCCGCTTGACGCTTCCGTCCCTTGTGTCGATGATGTGGAGACCGGATTCTCCGCCAACCCACAGCTCCTCATTGTCCCGGATGGCCATGGCGCGGACATAATCATTGAGAATCAGCCTGGTCTTTCTGTTCGTAAGATTGATCTCCAGAAGTCTTGACGTGGTTCCGACGTAAACCCTGTTGTGACCGCCACCGGTGATGGTGTTGACAGTCTCTCCTGAGAAAACCTCCTTCCCGTCCACGTCCTTGAACACTGATGGCCTTCCGGAAAAATCAGTGTCCACAAAGTATAGATTGTCCAGATAATGACCGAACCAAAGCCGGTCTCCCACTCTGGCGAATGATGAGATGCTGAGCGGGGAATGGAACATGAGTCTCAGCGTCTTGTCTTTCATCGAATAGACGAAGAATCCTTGTTTTTCAACTGAGATCCAGACCTCGCCTCTGTCACGGTTCCATTCCAGGCCGGACACCCGGCATGTGATTCTGACCCCTTCCTCGGTGACGCTCGACAGGTCGGAGATCCGGTCTGTCACAGGATCATATTTGTAAACCCCTCTGTCTGTTCCTATCCAGATGTTTCCGTCCCCGTCCTCTGCAAGATTGGTGATGATGTTGCAGCGCAACTCGGAGTTGTCCTTGCTGTAGATGCGGAAGGAACGGCCATCGTACCGGTTGAGCCCATCCTTGGTCCCGAACCACATGTACCCGGTTCTGTCCTGAAGAATTTTCAGGACTGTGTTTTGCGAAAGCCCGTCCGAGACGTTGACTGTCCTGAAGCAGTAGCTCCGTGCGTCCGGACGGACTTCATCCGCGCCGGCATACGCCACAAATGAGGCGTTGCAGATCATCGCCAGAGACAGAAGCAGAAACCAAAGAGGGTTATTTTTGCACATTTGAAAATATAAAACGTTTAATAGGGTGTAAAGATAAGACTTATTGAGCGGAAATCCTATCCTGTCTCCCAGGTTTCTTTTGCGCGTGGAGGATAAGTTATTGATTGTTAATAGAATGAATATATCTGCTCCTATCTTTTGGGGATGGGAGCATGTTTACCTAATTGTTTGACAATAAAGCGTTTACGCTCCACTGCTCTAATGTCGGCGCAACCTTTCAGGCGTGTTGCTGATGAACTTGTGGGCAGGGTGCGCCGATGTGCGATCGACACTGTCTTTGATGAGGCGTACTGACGGTGCCGGGTGCGCTGACGTGTGCCGCCGATGCTCCGGTGTGGTTTTTTCCGGAACTCAATGTCGGGGGGATTGTACGGAAGTGTTCCTATGCCTCAGGAATTTCCGGAAATGAAAAAGTGTAAAGTTTCTTTACAGCCGGTGTTAAATTTTTTTACACTTTTTGGGGACAGTGTCTCCGTTAAGATGTTCATAAATAATAACTTGTGACTTTGGTCCGAAATTGGCTTGGCGAAATTGTCGGTTTTGGTGGAACTGTGGCGATCAGTTACCGCGGATTCACCGTAAAATGAGGTTGACTGTTATTTGACGACTGATTAAAGGAGTTTATATGTCAAGCACGTACCTGAAGTTCCTGTCGAGGAACAAGCTTTACACTTTCATCGAGGTTTTCGGACTGTCGGTGTCGTTGGGATTTGTCATTCTGCTGGCTTCGTATGCCAAGACCGAGTTCAGCGTGGGGGCGAAGCAGCCGCTTTCCAAACAGCTGTATGTCATCGGCGCGGGGGACTCTTTCGGGATGACGCTCGGAACTTCCGAGGAGTTTTTCCCTTCCATTCCGGAGATCAAGGCATGGACAAGGATTGTGGACATGGACAATTCGAATGTCATGGTCGGAGATGACTATTATAAGGCTGCCGAGGCATCGCTTGACACTAATTTCTTCAAATTCTTTGACTATCGCCTTGCCGGTTGTCCTAAGGAAATTGTTCTGGAGAATGAGGATGAGGCTATTCTGTCCGAGTCGTTTGCCAAGAAAGTGTTTGGAAATGAAGATCCGATAGGCAGGGTTTTGAGCATTGGAGATAACAAGCTGACGGTGATCGGTGTTGTCGAGGATTTCGGATCCACTGATGTGTTCAACCGCTACGATTTGTTCACAAGCATCAAACGTGCGCAGAAGCGGTTTCAGTTGATGGACAATTTTGGCAGCACGATTCCGATCGTCAGGCTTGACGAAGGAACTGATGTGGAAAAGGTGCGCGAGGAACTCTTGAATAAATACATGGGCTATTGGAATTTCTATAAGGCGGATAATTCCGACAACGCCTTTTTGTGGGGATCTAGTTTGACGAGGCTTGACAAGGTCTATTTTTCGGGTTTGGATGCTTGGAGCTGTTTAAGGACTGGCAACAAGAAACAGGTTGAGTTGCTGTTCATTGTGGCTCTGGTGCTGCTGGTCTCCGCCATATTCAATTACATCAACCTCACGGTCGCCCAGACGGGAAAGCGCGCCAAGGAGATGGCCACCAGAAGGTTGCTCGGCGAAAGCTCAAGGAATATAGTGACGAGGTACATCACCGAGTCATTCGCCTTTACGGTCGGGTGTTTTGCCGTTGGCTGTCTGTTGGCATATTCATTCAAACCGCTCTTTGACAGTATTTTGAGCTCTGAAATCGTGTTGACACCTGACTTGGCCACCGTGCTTTGGGCAGTTCTGGCATTGGTTGTCATTTCCGTGATCTCTGCATTGCTCCCTGCGCTGCTTGTCTCACGCTTCAAGCCTATTGATGTTGTGAAAGGGGAGTTCCGTTTCAAGAACAAGATGATTTTCGGCAAGGTGTTCATCGTGCTTCAGACCGTGTTCAGCACTATCCTTATCGCTATGGCGATCACGATGGCGGCAGAAGTCAGCTATCTGGTCAATCTGCCCGTCGGTTATGAGACAAAGGATGTCATACAGATCTCTTCTCAAGGTGTAGGTTACAATAGAGGGCCTCAGGAGGCTCTTCGCGCCAGATTGAAGGCTTTGCCTCAGGTGGTTGACGCGGGACTTGGGATTACATCTCCGATATCCTGCGGGGCGAATGGCATTCACGATGAGAACAACCAACTGATTGGATGGATGCGTATGGCCCAGTTGGACACGACTTCACTCAGGATTCTGGGAATCAAAGTCCTGGAGAGGTATAGCGAACTCTCTTCACCGAAAGTGCTTCTGACGGAGACATCCAAGAGAAGCACCGGAGTGACTGCAGAACATCCTTATGTAGGCGGAAGCTACACGAAAGGGGAATATGAAATCTGCGGCATCATCCCGGATTTCCGAGCCAATACAGCTTTGTTCGAACCGATGGAGAATGAGCGGAACTCCATAATGATAATAGACGAGAATTATGATTATGCCTTCATTCAACTTCTTAAGATAACAGGAGATCGTTCCGAGGCTATGGCCGCGGTCAGGAATGCATGCAGTGAGTTTGCCAAAGAGACCATAGGTGTTCCAATTGAGATGGACGCTTTCTATCTGGACGAGAAGATGGTCGATGATTTGAAAGGCACCAAGAACGCGATGCTTCTCATGATTTCATTCATGGTGATTGCCATCTTGATCTCCGCTCTCGGTCTTTTCGCGATGTCGCTCTATTTCACTGAGCAGCAGAGCCGTCAGATCGCTGTCCGCAAAGTTTTCGGCGCTGATGTCAGCTCTGCCGTCTGGACATTGTCCAAGTCGTTCATGATCATGAGTGCTGTGGCGGTGGTGCTTGCTGTTCCGTTTATCGTTTGGGGCATAGGCTACTATCTTCAGGGATTCTACACCAAGATCGCTTTCCCTTGGTGGGCCATTGTCCTCGCGGCTTTGATCTCGATGCTGATTTCATTCCTCTCCGTTGTCGGCCAGACTTATGCCGCCGCCACCGAGAATCCGGTCAAGACGCTTGGCCAGGATTAGGGGGTAAGAACTCAAATTTTTACATTTCTTATCAAAATTTACGTTTTTGTTGCGTATTATTGCGGGCAAAGACTTGGACTATGATAGGAAACGTCACTTTTTATGATGCCCTCACCGCGCTTGGGGATCTTGTGATGCCACGGGAGTGCATTGTCTGCGGGAAATCTCTCGCTCTTCGAGAGAGGCACCTTTGCATCGGATGCCTTGCCGACCTGCCGAGGACATATTTCTCGAATATGCCGCACAACCAACTTGCTGACAGGTTCAACGCTTTGATTCAGCGGGATCTGGATGCCGGCGGAGTCTTTGAGGAATATTCCTACGCGACCTCCCTGTTCTTTTACCGCTCACAGACCGGCTACAGGCTGATCACCCAAAGGCTGAAATATCATTCTGACTATGCCGCCGGGAGGTATTTCGCCTCGATGCTTGGCCGTGAGATGGCCTCGTCACCGATTTACTCAGATGTGGATGCCGTGATTCCGGTTCCTTTGCATTGGTCCCGGCTTTGGACCAGAGGGTATAACCAGGCTGAGATCATAGCTGAGGTCCTTGCTGGAAGCCTCGGGGCGGAGATGCGTACCGACATCCTTTATCGTGCCCGCAGAACCCGCACCCAGACAAAACTCTCGGTCGAGAATAAAACACGAAATGTGTCCGGGGCCTTTCAGGCAAGGCCGCTTAAGGCTATTCCTGAATATTCCCACATCCTTCTTGTGGATGATGTTTTCACGACCGGAGCGACCCTTCATTCTTGCCGGAAGGCGTTGAGGATGATTTTTCCGCCGCCTATCCGCATAAGCGTTGCCACCTTGGCCAGTGTCGGAATGTAGGAAATGCTACGATTTGGTTACAAATTATAAGGATAAACGTTTTAAGTAGCGGGACTGTCTAAATAAAGAGCAGTCCATACTCTGTATGCTATGCCTATTAAAATCAACTAAAATTTTCCTTATTGTTTATAGGGTTGGAAATAAAACGGTTAAGTCGAAGTTTTTATAATTTTTCGCAAAAAAATTAAAAAAATGTTTGCAAGTCTCAAAAAAAGCAGTACCTTTGCACTCGGGTTGAGCAAGGAGGTTCTCTCCCCGATCAACCTATTGGTTATTAGTTTTAGTGTTATTAATTATGTGGTTAGAGTGAGAGTCCACGCGCGACGCGTCGACGCTCATTTTTTTTGTTTACCTTGGCATTGAGTCTCGGCTGAAAACCGCGCTGTTGAACTTATGCTTTAATTGTGGTCAAACCTATGGCCACAGGCCTTGTCATAATCCGGACCAATTTGTAATTTTGTCTGATGATCAATGAACGAATGAATATGCTGGAACTTGGAATCAAAGGCCGTCAGGAGGAAATCGTGACGGAGGAACTGACCGCAAGCCACATCGGCAGCGGGACGGTGAGGGTGTTCGCAACCCCGATGATGATCGCCCTTATGGAGCGGACCAGCCGTCTGAGCGTCAAGCCTTGCCTTGAGGAGGGGCAGGAGACGGTGGGAACCAAGGTTGATGTCTCACACGTTTCCTCCACTCCTGTGGGACTGAAAGTGTGGTGCGAAAGCGAGGTCGTGGAGATTGACCGAAGAAGGATTGTCTTCAAGGTCGCCGCCTATGACGAAAAAGGGCTCATAGGTGAGGGGACCCATGAGCGCTTTGTGATTGATGTCGCCAAATTTCAGGCGAAGACCGAGGAAAAACTCCACTAGCAGTTCATCGCGCCGCAGCAATGGATGACCTGGCCGGAGACGTAGCCTGAGAGGTCGCTGGCGAGGAAGAGGGCCACATTGGCCACATCTTCCGGGGTGCCTCCGCGACGAAGGGGGATCTGCTTCACCCAAGCGTCACGCACTTCCTCCGAGAGGGCGTTGGTCATGTCTGAGATGATGAATCCAGGGGCGATGCAGTTGGCTCTGATTCCGCGTGGACCCATTTCTTTGGCGATGGACTTCGCAAGGCCGATAAGACCGGCCTTGGAGGCCGAGTAGTTGCACTGGCCGGCGTTGCCGGAAACTCCCACGACAGAAGACATGTTGATGATGCTTCCGCCTCTCTGGCGGGCCATGATCGGGGTCAGGGCGTGGATGAAGTTGAACGCTGACTTGAGGTTCACGTTGATGACGGCGTCCCATTGGGCCTCGGTCATCCTGAGCATAAGTCCGTCCTTGGTGATGCCGGCGTTGTTCACAAGGATGTCGATCCTGCCGAAATCGGCGAGAATCTGATTCACGACATTGTGCGATTCCTCGAAGTTCGCGGCGTTGGAGGCGTAAGCCTTTACCTTGTGGCCGTAAGCCTCGATGTCCTTGACAGTCTGCTCTCCGACTTCATTGATCACAAGGTCGGTGAAAGCCACATCGGCTCCCTCGGAGGCGAATTTCATTGCGATTGCCTTTCCGATTCCTCTTGCGGCGCCCGTTACAAGGGCGACCTTTCCGTCTAAAAGTCCCATAATATTCAGTTGATTTTTCCACAAAATTAATCTATCTTGCCGCGATGCGCAAGTCTTTTGGTCGCTATTTGGTGAAAGAAAGGAAGATGTGGCGAAAGGTACGGATAAAATGGCTATCTTTGCGTGTTGACACAACGATGACGGACACCGGAATGGTCCGTGGTGTTTCTGCGTCGGGAAATAGTTTTAGAAATGAGTGAGATACGTGACCCTCAGCTCTGGGAAAGCGGAGAGCTGAAGATAGAATGGGTAAGGCATCACATGCCGCTGCTTGAAGGCCTGGAGAAGGAGTTTGGGGAGACAAAGCCGTTCAAGGGGCTGAAGGTGGCTCTTTCCGTGCATCTGGAGGCAAAGACCGCGCATCTTTGCGAGGTGTTGGCTGAAGGCGGAGCGGAGATGTACGTCACGGGGAGCAATCCGCTATCCACACAGGATGATGTGGCCGCGGCTCTTGTGCATGAAGGGCTCAACGTCTTCGCGGTTCACGGAGCGACCCCCAAGGAATATGAGAGCGGCATAAGGCGCGTCATTGAGTGCGGTCCCGACATCATCATCGATGATGGCGGAGATCTTGTGACAATGATCCACGAGAACTATCCGGAACTGATCCAAAATGTCATCGGTGGCTGCGAGGAGACCACGACCGGAATCCTTCGCCTTGAGACCATGAACCGTGAGAAGAGGCTGAAGTTTCCTATGATGCTCGTGAACAACGCCGCATGCAAGCATTTCTTCGACAACCGCTACGGTACCGGACAGTCCGTCTGGGACGGAATCAACAGGACCACAAATCTGATTGTGGCGGGTAAATATGTTGTCGTCGCCGGCTACGGGTGGTGCGGCAAGGGCGTTGCCATGAGAGCCAAGGGCCTTGGGGCGAAAGTGATTGTCACAGAAGTGGATCCTATCAAGGCGATGGAAGCAGTGATGGATGGATTCCAGGTCATGGGCATGGCTCAGGCGGCATCCGAAGGCGACATATTCGTCACTGTCACAGGTTGCGACGATGTCATCACCAAGGATCACTTCCTTGCAATGAAGGATGGTGCCATCTGCTGCAATGCGGGCCATTTTGACTGCGAGGTGAACATCGCGCAGCTTAGGGAACTTGCCGTGAGGGAGAAACCTGCGAGGCAGAACATTCAGGAATATGATCTCCCTAACGGCCGTAAGGTCTATGTCATAGCTGAAGGCCGCCTTGTGAATCTCGCGGCAGGAGACGGACACCCTGCGGAGATCATGGACATGTCATTCGCTATCCAGGCTCTCAGCGCCAAATACCTTGCTGACAACAGGATGGTTCTTTCCAGGGAACCTGGAGAGATGCTTCACCGCGTTCCCGAGTCGATTGACCGGGAAGTCGCTTTCAGAAAGCTGAAGGACTGGGGGATCACCATCGATGTCTTGACTCCCGCGCAACGGATCTATCTTTACGGAGAATAGAGTGACTCTTAAATAATAACACTATGAGCCTGATTCCAATCTACACGTGGACCAAGGGCATCAGAAATTTTGACCACAGAAGAAAACAGTTCTCCCGGCAGCCTTGGGCTCAGGGTGTGCTGTTGCTTTGCTGTGTCGTTGTGGCTATGCTTTTGGCCAACCTGCCTTTTACAAAAGAGATTTACCACAATGTTTTAGAGACGGAAATCTCCTTGAGGTTCCATGTTCCCGGGCATGCGGGGTTCCTTTTTCCGGACGGGATGACAGTCGAGAGTTTCATCAACGACATCCTTATGACGGTCTTCTTCTTCACCGTTGGCCTTGAGATCCGCAGGGAGATGAAGAACGGAGAACTTTCCAGCGTCAAGAAGGCGATGATGCCGGTGATCGCCGCTTTCGGAGGTGTCGTGGCTCCGGCCTTGATCTTCACGGCCATCAACCATGGCACCGCGGCCGCTTCCGGATGGGGCATTCCGACTGCCACCGACATCGCTTTCGCCGTGGGAATCCTGTCAATTCTAGGAGATCGTGTGCCTGTGTCTCTGAAGGTGTTCCTGACCGCCCTTGCCATTGCCGATGACCTCATCGCCATCCTTGTGGTTGCCTTGTTCTATGGAGGTACGATCAACTTCGGGCTTTTGGGCATTGCTTTTTTGCTGATAGCGTTTGTTTTGCTGATGGGCAAGTTGGGGGAGAAGCGCGGGTGGTTCTATCTGGTTTCCGCCATCGTGATCTGGTCGCTGTTCTACTACGCCGGCATCCATTCCACGATGTCCGGAGTGGTGATGGCGTTCCTTGTGCCGATGACTCCACGGTTCAGCGAGGCGTATTTCCACAGAAAGCGGCTTCAGTACATCCGCAGACTTAATGAATATAATGGAATAGCCTCCACGTCCTCCGATTTCCCTAACGGTCCGCAAAGGCATTGCCTGAGGCGCCTCGCCGTCATCTCAAGGGATTCCATGGGGATGAGCTACCGGCTGGAGCATGCGCTTGGTCCTTGGGTCAACTTTCTGATCATGCCTATCTTCGCCCTGGCGAATGCTGGTGTTGAGATTCCGGATGTGTCCTACTTCAACGTGTTCCAGTTCGACCAGGCTCTGGGCAGCGTGAGCATGGGAATATTCCTTGGCCTTGTCCTAGGCAAGCCTCTTGGAATCTCCCTCGCCAGTTTCATCGCTGTCAAACTTCATGTGGGGGAGATGCCGGCGAAGGCTTCCTGGGTCATGCTGATCGCAGTGGCCTGTCTGGGAGGCATCGGATTCACGATGTCGATCTTTGTGGACACCCTGTCCTTCGGTGACCAGGCTCCAGAGATTACCTCCAGACTCCGTGACATGGGCAAGGTGGCCGTCCTGATGGGCTCCCTCTGTGCCGGAATCCTCGGCAGTGTCCTCATCAACATCGTCCACGGCATCGGTTCCCGCAGGGCCGCCAAGGCCTAAAGCCCTAACTCGTCCTTCATGGAGCGGAGAAGATCGAAGGCCTGGAGCGGGGTGATGTTGTTGAGGTCTACTCCGGAGAGTTTGTCGCGCAGGGATCCGAGCGTCGGGTCGTCCAGCTGGAAGAACGAGAGCTGAAGGCTGCCGTCGCTCTCAAGTGTCCCGGCCTTGGTCTGAACAGGTTTCTTGATCTCGCCTTTACCGGCGCTGACAAGGTGCTGGGAATCATTCATCTCCAAAGCCTTGAGAGTATTTTCCGCGCTCTGGATCACCTCCTTGGGCATCCCGGCCATCCTTGCGACGTGGATGCCGAAGCTGTGAGCCGTCCCGCCCTCCTTGAGTTTGCGGAGGAAAATCACCTGAGAGCCGACCTCTTTCACGGCGATGTGGAAGTCCCTGATCCTTGGATATATCTCTTCAAGGTCGTTAAGTTCGTGATAGTGAGTGGCAAAGAGCGTTTTTGCCCCATGGCCGTACTCATGAATGTATTCGACTATCGCGCGGGCGATCGACATTCCGTCGTAAGTTGAGGTTCCGCGGCCGATCTCGTCCAGGAGCACAAGAGAGCGTTCCGAAAGGTTGTGCAGGATCATCGAGGTCTCCAGCATCTCGACCATGAACGTGGACTCGCCGCGTGAGATGTTGTCGGAGGCTCCGACCCTTGTGAAGATCTTGTCGAAGTACCCGATCCGCGCGCTGTCCGCCGGGACGAACGAACCGATCTGCGCAAGCAGCACAATCAGGGCTGTCTGCCTGAGCAGGGCTGATTTACCGGCCATGTTCGGACCGGTCAGGATGATGATCTGCTGCTTCTTGTTGTCAAGGAATATGTCGTTGGGGACATATTCCTCGCCCGCCGGCATAAGTGTCTCGATGACAGGGTGGCGGCCGGCCTTGATGTCAAGGGTAAGATCCTTGGTCATCTCCGGACGGTTGTAGTGGTTGCCAAGGGCCAGCCGGGCGAACCCTGTAAGAACATCCAGGCGTGCGATGATCCGGCAGTTGGTCTGCATGGCGGGGATGTTCCTCTGGATCTCAGCCACCAGATCGCCGTAAATCTTTGTCTCAAGTGCGTAGATGCTGTCTTCGGCGCTAAGGATTTTCTCTTCGTAGTCCTTGAGTTCCTTGGTGATGTAACGCTCGGCGTTGACGAGGGTCTGCTTGCGGATCCATTCCGGAGGAACAAGGTCCTTCAAGGAGTTGCGGACTTCGATGAAGTACCCGAAAACGTTGTTGTAACCTATTTTGAGCGAGGATATTCCCGTCCTCTCGGCCTCTGACCGCTGAAGTTTCAGGAGGTAGTCCTTGCCACCAGATGAGATGCTCCGGAGCTCGTCCAGCCCGGCATCGACTCCGGAAGCGATGACTTCGCCCTTTCCGATAGCCGCCGCGGGGTCCGGGGACATTGTGCCCGATATCCTGGCAAGTAGTTTAGAACAGTCCCTCATCTTGCTGAAGAGCGAATCCAAAGCCTTGACTCCGTGCTCTTTGCATAGTCTGGCGACTGGTTCCATCCGTGACAGGCCACGTCCCAGTTGCATAACCTCGCGGGGAGCGATCCTGCCTGTGGCCGCCCTGGAGATGATCCTTTCGAGGTCTCCGATGTCGCCGACATATTCCTGAATCTTTCCAAGGTCGTCGCCGGCCTCAATGAAGTGCTGCACGACATCGTAGCGGCTGTTCAATTCCTTGATGTCCATTATCGGCATCGCAAGCCAGCTTCGAAGAAGCCTCGCGCCCATGGGGGATGAGCATTTGTCAATGACGCTGACCAAAGACACCCCCTCGCCGCCGACGGATGAATTGAATATCTCCAAGTTCCTCATCGTGAACTTGTCCATCCACACGAACCTGTCCTCGTCGATCCTGGAGATCGAGCAGATGTTCCTGAGGCCGGTGTGCTGGGTCTGCTCCAGATAGACCATCAGCGCTCCGGCGGAGCAGATTCCCAAAGGATACCTGTCAACGGCGAAGCCTTTCAGGGATTCGACATTGAACTGTTTTTTTAGTCTCTCCACAGCGGCGTCATAGACGAACGCCCACTCATCGATTGTCGTGATGTAGAGTTTGTCTCCGAATTTTTCCTTGACGCCCTTCTCGTAGCCTTTCTGGACCACAACCTCTTTGGGATTCAGCGATGCGATGAGAGTCCCGATGTAGTCCAATGAACCTTGCGCCACCTGGAAGGAGCCAGTGGAGACATCCAGAAAAGCGGCTCCGCACTGGTCCTTGTCAAAGGTCAGTCCTGCGAGAAAGTTGTTTTCTTTTTGATCCAGAAGCTGGTCGTTGAAGGCCACTCCCGGGGTGACAAGCTCAGTGACACCGCGCTTAACCAGCTTTTTCGTGAATTTAGGGTCTTCCAGCTGGTCGCAGACAGCCACCTTGCAGCCGGCCTTGACAAGCTTTGGAAGATAGGAGTCTATGGCGTGGTGCGGGAATCCGGCCATCTCGATGCAGCCCTTGTCTCCGTTGGATTTCTTTGTCAGTACGATGCCTAGAACCTTGCTGACCAGCACCGCGTCATCGGAGTAGGATTCGTAGAAATCCCCGACCCTGTAAAGCAGCACCGCTTCGGGATGCTGTGCCTTCACAGAGAAAAACTGCTTGATCAGCGGAGTGTCTTCTGGTACCTTATTTTTCGCCATCTCAATGTCTTATCTTCGCCTAAAATATAAACTCAGATGCCTCCTCAACCGAAGAGGCAAGATTACAAATTTACAAAAAACCTATGAATATACAGAAAGAGATTTCCGATTACCATCTACGACACTTTAAGGCATTTTTGTCGTTCAAGAACTCCAATTGGCTGCATTGAACAACGTTTAGGTGGGGAAATGTCGTTTGAAAAATATTAGAAGTCCAGCCGGAGGATGTCGCGGGTGAGGACGGTGTGCTTGGTCTTGGTCTCGGCGACGTGGAAGCCTTGGGCGAGGAAGTTGCGCTCGCCCGGGATGTTCTGCGGATCCACGGTGGCGACGATGTGCTTGGCTCCCGTGCTTTCGGCCAGTCCGATGGACCAGCCGATGAACGTGCGCTGGAAACCTCTGCCACGATATTCCTTGTCCACAGCCACGGCGTCGAAAGTGAACACCTCGGAAGGGTTGAGGTGAAGATCCGAGGCAAGGGTGCGAAAAGCCCTGTTTTGCACCCGGAATGGATTATTAATGGCCTTTTGGGTGCAAATATGGCTGTTCCGCACCCGTGATCCATAGCCCTTCCCCCTCAGCGTTGTGTCAACGGCAAGATGCTCGATGTAGATCTGCCGTTCAAACTCCCAATAAGAGATGAATCCGACGAAAGTGCCCCCGTCCCAATATTCGCAAAGATGGTACTGACTGCACCCGAAGACATATTCCTGCTGGCTCTCAGTCCTTTGCTCGAAGATCGGGAAGCTGCTCGCGTAAAGCCTTCGGAACTTCTCGAACCGCTCGTCCCCTGAACTTTTTATCTCGATTCCGTGCATGGCCTTGATGTCTAATACTGACAAATATAACAAAAAACGACTATCTTTGTAAACTTATGTAGCATGAGGTTATTAATTGTGTGCCGAAGTTCCTTCATACACGCAAATTAAGATGATTCAAAATCAGAAGCGATATGAAAAGAGTGCTGATAGTGACATATTACTGGCCGCCGTCCGGGGGGTCTGGAGTACAAAGGTGGGTAAAGTTTGTCAAGTACCTGCCGTCAGCCGGTTGGCAGCCGGTCGTCTATACTCCGGAGAATCCGGACCTGACAACGATAGACAAGACGCTTGAGTTGGAGATCCCTTCTGACATCGAAATCATAAAAAGCCACATCTTCGAACCTTACGGGGTTTACCGGAAGCTTACGGGGCAGGAAGGAACAGCGGAACTCAAGACAAATGCCGCGGCCGGCGCCGGCAAGGAGGAGGTTAATCCGATCAATGGCCAGAAGAAATCCTGGGCTCAACGGCTGTCTCTGTTCATCAGAGGCAACCTCTTCATTCCTGATCCGAGGGTGATGTGGGTCCGCCCGTCAGTCCGTTTTTTGAAAAGATACCTTGAGGAGCACCCTGTTGATGCGATCGTCACCACAGGCCCTCCACACTCTATGCATCTCATAGGGCTCCGTCTTTCTAAGGCTACGGGGATACCATGGGTGGCCGATTTTCGTGATCCATGGACCAAAATGTTCTATTTCAAGCATCTTGGCTTGACCTCATGGGCGGAAAGGAAACACCGTAGGCTTGAGCAGGCGGTTCTTGACGGAGCGACCAGGGTTATCGCGGTCTCACCACTGGTTCTGGATGAGTTCCAGGCCATGACGAAGACACCGGTAGAGCTGATCACCAATGGCTTTGATGAGGAGGATTTCAAGAAGGATTTCGATCAGGACGAGTACTTCAACATTACCCACACGGGCCTTTTCGCCTCTGATGGCAATCCGGAGACTCTCTGGAAAGTGCTTGCCCAGAAATGCGATGAGGATGAAGAGTTTAAAAAGTCGCTGAGAATAAGGCTGGTGGGTAAAACGGACAAGGAAATAACGGACTCTATTGAAAATTCCGGGCTTGGCGGTAATCTTAAGGACTTCGGCTATCAGAATCATGACACGGCTGTCCGGGAGCAGATGAACGCCACGATTCTGATCCTGCCGTTGAGAAAGGAACCTGAATACAGGGCGGTGCTTCCCGGGAAACTTTTTGAATATCTTGCCTCGCGACGTCCGATCCTTGGAATCGGCCAGACGGACGGAGCGATGGCCCAGATTCTCTCTGAGACCGGTTCCGGAGTGGTCTATGACTGGGATGACGAGAAAAGGATCAAGGCTTGGATTGATTTCTGCTGGGATGAGTTCAAGAATGACGATCTGCATGACAACACGTCGGACATTTCCCGTTTCACGCGCCGCAACCTGACGGTCAAATTGGCCGGGCTTCTTAACCAAATAACGGAAAAACGATAAACTCACTTGAATATTCATGGATTATGGGCAAGAAAATGATAAGGAAGGCTGCGGTGTACGCAGGAATCGCGCTGCTGTTTTTGGCTTTGGCCTATGGTTTCGTTCCTGAGGTGTTGACCGGAAAGGTGGTCAACCAGAGTGACATCACCGGCTACAGGAGCATGTCTCAGGAAGCGGTGACATGGAACAAGGCGCACCCTGACGATCCTACGTACTGGACTGACTCGATGTTCGGAGGGATGCCGACGACCTCGTTCATGCCTTCAAGCGCCGGTGACTGGACCCAGGGCCTGTATGATCTCTTCATGAAAGGCAAGAGGCCGGCCAATTGGCTCTTCATTTCCTTGCTGGGCGCTTTTTTGCTGATGCTCTCTCTGGGAATCGACAAGATTCTGGCAATAGGAGGCGCGGTCGCGGTGACCTATTGCTCATACAATTTCCAGATCATTCAGGTAGGGCACAACACCAAGATGCAGGCTATAGCGTTCCTGCCTTGGGCTTTGGCGGCTGTGATCTTCACCTACCGTTCGGCTCTTAATTCAAAATCCGGCTGGAAATCCTGGCTTCCAAAGACTTTGTCGGGCGCGGTCCTGTTCGGTTTCGCCTTGAGTTTCCAGATCAAGGCCAACCATCAGCAGATCACCTACTACCTTGCGATACTGATCGTGATCTACGCTCTGTATGTCTTCTTAAGGGCCTGCTTTGACAAGACCGCGGACAGGCGTGGCTACATCGGCCGTTTCTTCGCGGCCAGCGCGTTGCTTTTGGTGGTGGGGCTTGCCGGCATCGGCACCAACGCCATCAAACTCGCGCCTCTTTATGAATATACCAAATACACCATGCGTGGAGGTTCCGAACTGTCACATCCTGAAGGCGGAGAGATCAACAGCACCGGCCTCCAACTGGACTACGCCACAGCCTGGTCCTATGGTTGGGAAGAACTGCCGAACCTGATGATTCCGAACTTCAACGGAGGATCCTCAGCCGGTTCAATCAACCCGGACAAGTCCGAGGTCGTAAAACTGTTCAGACAGGCCGGGCAAGGCAATCCAAAGGAAATAGCCAAGTCCCTGCCTCTGTATTGGGGACCTCAGCCGTTTACTGCCGGGCCTATGTACATGGGTGCCATAACGATTTTCCTCTTTGTGCTCGGACTGTTCCTCTACAAAGGCAAGGAGAAATGGTGGCTTCTGGCCGCCACCCTTGTGGCAGTTTTCCTCAGCCTGGGAAATCACATGATGTGGTTCACGAAACTGTTTTTCGACTATGCTCCGATGTACAGCAAGTTCAGGACTGTCTCCATGGCTTTGGTTGTGCTTCAGCTTACCCTTCCGATGCTTGGTTTCATCACTTTGGACAGAATCCTGAAGCGGGAATATTCCAAAAAGGAATTTCTGCGTGCCGGCTGGATCGCACTTGCGCTGACCGCTGGATTCTGCCTTCTTTGCGCGCTTGTTCCAAGCATAGCCGGATCCTTCTCCGGCAGGGCAGATGCTCAGATGCAGAACATAATCGTGGATGCTTTGAAAGCAGACCGCAAGCATCTTCTTTCTACGGATGCTCTCTGGTCTATGATTTTGATTGTCATCACCTTCGGACTGATTCTTCGGGCCTACGGCATCCCTGGGAACGCTCAGAAATCCTACGAAAGCGATCCTCACACCGGTAATGCCCGAAGGATGGAAGCGATGGTGGGAATATGTCTCCTTGTGTTTGTGAATATGTTCACGGTCGGAAAGCGTTACCTCAACTCGGACAGTTTCACGACCCCGCGCCAGTTCAATAACCAGTTCGAGGCAAGGCCTGTGGACAAGGTGATCCTCAATGACCTGACTCCTTCCTACAGAGTCGTTGACCTAAGCGCGGACATATTCAATGATTCTTTCAACCCCTATTGGCACAAGTGCATCGGCGGCTACAGCCCGGCAAAGCTCCAGCGCTACCAGGATCTGATTGACCGGTATATCGTAAAAGAGCTTCAGTCGGTCTCGATCGCGGCGCAAACATCCCAAAGCATCGCCTCATTCCAGAAAGGGATCAAAAACATTCCTGTGCTTTCCGCCCTTAACACCAAGTTCTTCATCCTTGGCGCGGATTTGCCGCCGGTAGAGAACCTTGGAGCTTTCGGCCCGGCCTGGTTTGTGGACTCTTTTGTCCCGGCGGCGAATCCGGACGAGGAGATCGCGCTTCTTGACTCGGTCGACCTCAGGCGCACGGCTGTGCTCGGGGCTGATTTTCCTCAAGCCCGGGAAGCTGTGGCAAGGCAGGTTGCGGACACAGCAGCCTTTGGAAGGATATTCATGAAATCTTATGCTCCCAACGAGCTTCGTTACCATTATTCCGTCGCCACGGAGAGCACTGTGGTGTTCAGTGAGATCTATTACCCGGATGGATGGACCGCCACCGTTGACGGTAAGCCTTTGGATCTTTTCAGGGCGGACTGGGTACTCCGCGCGGCCGTCGTTCCGGCAGGTGAGCACGACATCGTCATGCGCTTCGAGCCAAAGGTCTACTCCGTGGGAGAGAAGGCCTCCAGAGCCTCATCTGTGACGTTGTATCTGCTTCTGGCCCTCTCTCTGGCCGGCTTCGCGGTGACCACCCGTCATTGATGATCCACCGCTTCGGCCAGGCGGGAGGCAAGGTTGATGAAGGCCTGCCCGTCAGGACGGGTTGAGAGGGCGGCGGGCTCACCTGAGTCACCGCCTTCCCGGATGCTCTGGACGATCGGAATCTGTCCCAGAAGCGGAATCCCGTACTTGTCGGCCATTTCCTTGCCGCCGTTCTTTCCGAATATGTAGTACTTGTTCTGAGGAAGTTCCTCAGGGGTGAACCACGCCATGTTCTCGACGAGCCCGAAGATCTTGCGGTCTATGTTCTTGTTGCGGAACATGTTCACGCCTTTCTCAACATCCGACAGGGCCACAGGCTGAGGTGTCGTGACAATCAGCGCGCCTTCCATCGGAATGTCGTTGACGAGGGAGATGTGTATGTCTCCTGTTCCAGGAGGCATGTCGATCAGAAGGAAGTCCAGAATGCCCCACCTGACTTGCAGTATCATTTGTTTCAATGCGTTGCATGCCATTGGTCCTCTCCAGATGAGGGCTTGGCCAGGCTCGGCGAAATAGCCGATGGACATCCATTTCACTCCGTATTTCTCAATCGGGTAGATCACTTCCTTACCTTCCGCTGTCTGTTCCGCCTCGGGCACTGCCCCTACCGTGCCGGTCATCAGCGGGACGGACGGTCCGTAGACATCCGCGTCGGCAAGTCCGACTTTGTGGCCGAGACGGGCCAGCGCCACGGCCAGATTGACCGCTACCGTAGATTTCCCGACCCCGCCTTTGCCGGAGGCTATGCCGATGATGTGGCGGACATTATTGATCTCATCAAGGCCTAGGTCAAGGCCTGCTTTCTTCTTGGGAGCCTCGTCCTTGACCACTGTCTTGACTTCAACCTCAGTACCTTGCGGAGCGTTGCGGATGATTGCCGCGCGGGTGCTTCCGACAAGATATTCAGTGAGTGGGTCACGCCTTTTAGGGAAGGCGATCGTTACAGTCACTTTGTTGCCGTCGATGGAGACGGAGTCGACCATCCCCAGTTCAACTATGCTTTTGCTGCCTTTGGCGGGGTGAACCACCTCGGAGAGCATGTTTAAGACTTCCTGTTCTGTCATTTTTGAATATATTCAATTAACCTCCGATCCCGGCATTTCGCAAAAACCTCTTGAGGCGCGGGAATGTATAAATTATTTCACTATGTTCATCTCCTTGGTCAGGTAGCCGGCGCCTCCGAACTTGTCCACAAGGAAGAGGACGTAGCGGATGTCCACGCAGATGCACCTCTGGAGATCCGGCTCGAACATCACATCGCTGGACATCGACTCCCAGTTGCCGTCGAAGGCCAGGCCGATGAGCTCGCCGTCGGCGTTGAGCACCGGGCTGCCGGAGTTGCCGCCGGTGATGTCGTTATTGGTGATGAAGCAACAAGGAAGATTGCCGTCAGCCATAGCGTAGCGGCCGTAGTCCCTGTCCACGTAGAGCTGCTTGAGCTTTTCCGGAACGATGAACTCGTAGTTGTCGGGATCCTCCTTTTCCATCACACCGTAGATCGTTGTGTAGTACCGGTAGTTGACGGCGTCTTTCGGTGAGTATGGCTTCACGGTCCCGTAGGTGAGTCTCATGGTGAAGTTGGCGTCCGGGTACATCGGCTTGCCTTTCTGCCATTCCATCAGCCCGGCTGTGTAGGCTTTGGACGCGGCCTTGATTTTTGACTTTGCGTCCTGGCTCTGCTCTCCGCGCAGTTTGGCGAACACATTCACGAGCGCTGTCGCGAACTTGTTGGCCGGATCATTGAGAGTGGCTTTCTTGCCATCTTTTTCAATGGCTTCCTTAGCCTTGTCATAAGACGTGAATATCGTCGTCCCGAACAGTCCGTCCACGTACTTGTCGATGTCCAGTGCGGCGAAATCCTCTCCGAAATCCGGATAGTTCTCAGGTCTGGCCTTTTCCCTGTACAATTTAAGCATGGCCGCTGTCACTTCCTTGTCAAGCGGCGCGTAGTAGTCTTCGAACACGGCTTTAAGAGCCTCGAAGCCAGCCGCTTCCGCAGTCAGGCTGTCCGCTCCTGACTTCAGGCTTCTGTTCCTGCCTCCCAAGTAGGCGCTTGAGAGATTGACCAATTCTGTTCTGAAGATGGTCTCGCTCAGAAGTTTGACATCAAAATCCGCCTGCTCGTTGGCCTTGACCGCGTCGGCGATGTCAGCGATGGCGGTCCCGTAAAGCTCGGAACGTTTCTTGTTCCTGTCGACCCATTTCTGGAAGCGCGCCTCCTTGTCGTGTTCCTTCCCGATGATGTTCAGGTCCTTGAAAGCTTTCTTTTCTCCGATCCACTTCTTCCAACCGTTGGCTGAGCTTGCATATTTGTTGGCATATTTCAGCCTGATGGAAGGATCCTTCTCCATCCACTTCCACATAATGTCCTGACGGAGTGTCCTTGCCTCGATCGCTATGTCGTTCAGAGCCAGCATGTGGTTCAGCTGCGCCTCGGTCTGGTACCTCTGTGTGCGGCCAGGGTAGCCCATGATCATCGTGTAGTCGCCCTCATTGATTCCTTTAAGGGAAATCTTCAGCGACTGCTTCGGCACGTAAGGGACATTGTCTTCTGAATATTCAGCCGGCTCGTTGTCTTTTCCCGCATAGACCCTGAACATCGAGAAGTCACCCGTGTGGCGAGGCCACATCCAGTTGTCCGTCTCGCCTCCGAACTTTCCGATCGATGCCGGCGGTGCGCCCACGAAACGGATGTCTTTGAATGTCTTGTAGACGATGACGTAGTGCACGTTGTTGTTGTAGAAGGAGGTGAGTTCCGCTTCGCAGTCCGGGTTCCGCTCCTCGGCGTCTTTCACAAGAGCCTCTTCTATGGCTTTTCTTTCCTCATCGCTCTGGGCGCCCTCGATGGCTTCCGTGACATCACTCATGTTGACAAGGAACGTGACCGAGAGTCCCGGAACAGGGATTTCCTCGCTGCTGTCCATCGCCCAGAATCCGTCCTCAAGATAGTTGTGATCATCGCTGGAGAGTCGCTGGATGCTGCTGTAGCCGCAATGATGGTTGGTCACAAGAAGGCCTTTGCCGGAAATCATCTCCCCGGTGCAGCCTCCGCCGAAGATGACGACCGCATCCTTGAGTGAAGAATGGTTCACACTGTAGATCTGGTCCGTGGTAAGCCTGCAACCGAGATCCTTCATCGCGTCCGCATTGAGTCTCTGGAGGAGCGGAAGCATCCACATCCCCTCGTCGGCCATCGCGCTGAACCCTATCATAAGGGCGGCAGTGATGGAAACAAAAAATTTCCTCATGGTATTACTATGTTTATAACTTATAAAATCAGCCATTTCTTGCTGAAATAACTAGCAAAATTAGCCATTTTCCCGTCTAAACTCAAATTTCTGATTATATTTGTCGTTTCCGGAGGTGTTGGAGAGGTTGACCCAACGGTCTCCGAGCCTGTCGAAGCACCGATCACTTCGACAGGCTCAGAGACCGAAGGAGATTGGATACAAGTATTGTACACCGGCAAGAGTTGATTTATGAATATGTCGAAAGAAATACATTTGCTACCTTATCTGGAGGTGGGCCGCATCGAGGCGGGCTGTGATGAGGCCGGAAGAGGACCGCTCGCCGGGCCAGTCTATGCCGCCGCTGTCATTCTGCCGCAGGATTTCCATCACCCGCTCCTGAATGATTCCAAGAGGATGAGCGAGAAATCAAGAGAAATGTTGAGGCCGATAATTGAACGGGAAGCCGTCGCGTGGGCTGTGGAGGCGGTGAGTCCTGCGGAAATTGATGAACTGAACATTCTTTGGGCTTCGGTCACCGGGATGCAACGCGCTGTAAGAAGGTTGTCGCCAAAACCTGACTTCTTGCTGGTCGACGGCAACCGTTTCCGACCTTTTGATGAATATGGCTTTGACTCCTACCGTACTGTTGTCCACGGCGACGCGACATATTCATCAATAGCGGCGGCATCGGTTCTGGCAAAGACCCGGAGAGACGAGATGATGCGTGAATTGGCCAAGGAGTACCCGGAATATGGCTGGGACAGGAATATGGGCTACCCGACGAAAGAGCACATCGGGGCGATCAGAAAGTTTGGACCGACACCTTGGCACCGCAAGTCGTTCCATCCCAAGGAACTGGAGCCGACGCTATTCTCCGGCCTTTAGCCCGAGTTCCTTCTCGTAGCGGAGGATGAGCCTGCGGTTCATGCTGATGATCTCGTCCTTGTCCTTGATCTTGTCATTGAGGCGCGCGATTTCGGCCTTCAGCATCGCTATCTCCTTGATGTAGCCATCCTCCAGCACCCGCAATTTTTTATCATAGTTTTCCTTCACGTCATTCAGTCCGGCCATCGCCGAGTTTATCGGCTCGAATCCGTTCACGAGCTCGGCGACCGAGGTTCCGGTCTTCTCGGCGAATTTTTCCACATGCTCGTTCAGTATCCTGGTTTTTCCTTTCTCAAGCTTTCTGTAGGCGTTCAGGGAGATTTCCAAACGACGCGCCATCTCGGTCTGTGAAAGCCCGAGTTCGTTCCTTTTCTTCTCAAGGTTGTTTTTTATCGTAGCGTCGTCCATTGATTCCGTGTTGGTGTTCCATAAAATGATGCCGACCGCAAAATTATCCAAAAGAAGAATCTTTGTTTTAAATCCGTAAGTTGTAAAACACAACCGTTGGTTATAAAAAACATATGGAAATGATAAAAAACAGAAATTTTTCAGTGCTTACCCCCGGATTTTGACCGCCTGGTGTTGTTTTATCGGATGTAAGTTTGGTTCTTTGCGGAAAACACGTTGTCTATGGAATGTATTGAAAAAGAGTATGCCGCCTTTGAGAAGGCGATGGATGAGGAGAGGGTTTACAGGAGACTCTCGGATTTTTCAGGGATATGTGCGTTGATCGGAGTCGACCCGATCATGTTGGACAAGGTTATCTACGGGGAGTTGGGGTACTCCGGACAAGGATTGGTGGATTTCTACAGAAGTTGCGAGGATATTCATTGATAAAGATTGTGGAATAGTGTTGTTATTGGGTCATTTTTTTATTAGATTTGCCTTTCGGCGTACCTCATGAGAGGCCTCTGGTGATAAAACGATTTTCGCCTAGTTGTCCGCAATGAAGGATTGTCGCCGACAACGATTTCATAATTAATAACTTATAGTAATGAAAGAATATTCTACCAAAGACATCCGCAATGTGGTTCTGATTGGCAGCGCCAAGTCAGGTAAGACCACATTGTCTGAAGCCATGCTCTTTGAGGGCAAGGTGATCGCCAGAAGAGGCACGGTCGAGGACAAGAACACTGTTTCCGACAATGAGGAAATCGAAAAGCTGAACCAGAGGTCGATCTTCGCCACTCCGCTTTACGCCGAGTTTATGAACACAAAGTTCAACGTGATCGACGCTCCGGGTTCTGACGACTTCATAGGAGGCGCAGTGTCCGCCTTCAAGGTCTGTGAGAACGGTATTCTTGTCATAAACGCGCAACAGGGCGTCGAGGTGGGCACTGACATCTTCGCACGCTATGCCAACCAGTACAAGCTTCCTCTGATTGTGGCTGTCAACCAGCTTGATTCAGAAAAGGCTGACTGGGAGAAGACCATCGCCGAGATGAAGGAGACCTTCGGCCACAAGCCGATCATAGTCCAGTTCCCGGTCAACCCCGGTCCGTCATTCGACGGCTTCATCGATGTCCTCAAGATGAAATACTATCATTTCAAGGACGATAACGGCACCCGCGAGGATCTTGAGATCCCTGCCAACCTTATGGATGAGGCCGAGACTCTCCGCCAGGAACTGATCGAGAAGGCCGCCGAGTTCGACGACACCCTTATGGAAAGATTTTTCGATCAGGGCTCCCTTACTGAGGACGAGATCCGCGAAGGCCTCGGCAAAGGAATCCGCGGGGGCGGAGTGCTTCCGGTTTTCTGTCTCTCAGGCAGGAAGGACATCGGAGTCAAGAGGCTGATGGAGTTCACGATCAAGACGGCCATCTCTCCGGCCGAGACAAAGTCCGCCACAAAGGATGGTGGCGAAATAGAGTGCAATGCGGGGAATCCGACATCCATATTCATCTATAAGACTGACGTCGAGCCGCACCTCGGCGAGGTTTCCTACTTTAAGGTGATGTCCGGCCATCTGACGGAGGGCATGGACCTTGAGAACCCGGAGACGGGCGACAAGGAAAGGATTTCCGCCATTTATGCCGTGGCCGGGGCCAAGAAGGAGAAGGTGCCTGGGCTCATGGCCGGGGACATCGGCTGTACTGTGAAACTGCGCGCCGGAAAGACGAATGTGACCCTTTCCCAGGTCGGATCGGGCATCGCCTACGAGCACATCGTGTTCCCTGCGTCCAAGTACCGCTGCGCCATCAAGGCCGAGTCCCAGAACGATGAGACAAAGCTTGGAGAGGCTCTCTCGAAAATCTCCGCCCAGGATCCGACCCTCGTGGTTGAGTATTCAAAGGAACTCAAGCAGACCATCCTCAGCGGTCAGGGAGAACAGCACATCAACGTCTGCAAATGGCGCATTGAGAATGAATTCGGAGTCAAGGTCGTGCTGTTCGCTCCGAAGATTCCTTACCGTGAGACCATCACGAAAGTCGCCACGGCCACCTACCGTCACAAGAAGCAGTCCGGTGGCGCCGGCCAGTTTGGAGAGGTATCGCTCCTTATCTGTCCTATCGTGGAGGGTGTTCCGTTCACCAACAAGTTCAAGATTGACGGCAAGGATGTGGTCCTCAACGTCAAGACCAAGGAGGAGTTCAACCTCGAATGGGGCGGAAAGCTCGAGTTCTACAACTGCGTTGTCGGAGGAGCCATCGATGCCCGCTTCATGCCGGCTATCCTTAAAGGAATCAACGACAAGATGACCGAGGGTCCACTCACCGGGTCTTACGCCCGCGACATCAGGGTGTTCGTCTATGACGGAAAGATGCATCCTGTTGACTCCAATGAAATCTCATTCATTCTCGCCGCGCGCAACGCCTTCAAGGAGGCCTTCCGCAACGCCGGCCCGAAGATCATGGAGCCTATCTACAATGTCGAGATTCTGACTCCGGCCGACTATATGGGAGCCTGCATGTCGGATCTTCAGAACAAGAGGGCGATCATCGAGGGCATGAGTTCCGACAAGGGTTTCTCTGTCCTCAAGGCGCGTGTCCCGCTCGCCGAGCTTTACCGTTACTCGACAACATTGAGCTCCATCACTTCGGGAGCGGCAACGTTCACAATGACTTTCGCTGACTACCAGCCAGTTCCAGGTGACGTTCAGACCAAGCTTCTTGCCGAGTACGCGGCTCAGGAAAAGGAAGAAGAGTAAAAAAAACGTGGACCTTTATGGTCGATAACAAGGACTATTCAGCCCTCCTCTCCGGTCTTGCTGTCAGGGGAGGGTTGTTTATTTTTAGAGGCTAAAAAGTTAGACGCTGTTTTGATTTTTTTTCTGAAGTTAAGAGAACGATTCAAAACAGAATCCTGGTTGCTTCATGGTTTTTGAGGATAGCTTACTTGAATATATTCATTTATGAAACAGACATTTTTCTCCCTGATGACGGCTTTGCTGCTGTTCTCGTCCTGCGAGGTTCATCATTTCATGACAGACGCTTCCTACCGCGCTCAGGTAGAGGCTGATTTGGACAAAAGACTGTCTGCTGAGCGTCTTAATGCCTGTTATGCTGTAGATAAAGGCCGGAAATGCCTGACAGGGTCCAACGGTTTTGTCAGCGACATTTATCTGACAACAGAAGAGATTGAGGCGCTGGAATTCCTTTACGCCTACATGCCCCTCGCTGATGTGACGGATTACAGCACAGACTATTACCTTCAAAATGTCCGTTCGTCATTCAAGACACGAAAGGAGATGGGGTGGAATGTTCCTGAGAGAATATTCAGGCATTTTGTGCTGCCTGTCAGAGCCAATAACGAGAGTCTTGACACCGCAAGGGTCGCCTTCTACCGTGAACTGAAGCCGCGTGTGGAGGGAATGAATATGAAGGACGCCATTCTGGAGGTCAATCATTGGTGCCATGAAAAGTTGACCTACAAGCCTTCCGACGCGAGGACTTTGTCTCCGTTGGCTTCTGCAAGAAGCGCCCAGGGACGCTGCGGGGAGGAGTCAACGTTCGCTGTGGCTGCTCTCAGAGCGGTAGGAATCCCGGCACGCCAGGTCTATACCCCTCGATGGGCGCACACTGATGACAACCACGCGTGGGTTGAGGCCTGGGCTGACGGTGAGTGGTACTTCCTTGGGGCCTGTGAGCCGGAACCGGTGCTGAATCTGGGCTGGTTCAACTCTCCGGCCAGCCGTGGCCTGCTGATGCACACAAGGGTCTTCGGAAACTATGACGGTCCGGAAGAGAAAGTGATGATAGGTCCTAACTTCACTGAGATCAATCTGATCGACAATTATGCTAAGACTGCGCGCGTGGACTTCACGGTTGTTGACGAGAACGGCTCCCCGGTTGACAGCGCATTGGTTGATTTCAAGATCTACAATTACGCTGAGTTCTACCCGGCTTTGTCAAAGTACACTGGTGCGCAGGGACGTACATTTTTGACAGCCGGCATGGGGGACATGCTGGCGTGGGCCTCGAAGAACGGCAAGTATGGCTATTCAAAAGTCTCTTTCGGCAAGGACACGGAGGTCAAGATCACAATATCCGGCCGGCATTCCGTTGAGCCGCAATCTATGATGATTGTCCCTCCACCGGAGACAGCCAACATTCCTGAGGTCACTTCGGAGCAGAGGGCCGAGAATGACAGGCGTTTCGCCCGGGAGGACAGCATCCGGAAGGCGTACATGGCCACATTCATTCTTACAGATAGCTCAGAGAAGGGAAGACTCCTGGCGTATTCCGCAGGCAATCACGGTGTGATCTCCAAGTTCTTGGAGGATCACCCTGACGCGAGAGCGCTTGATATGCTCAAGTCGTTGAGCCATAAGGATATGATTGATGTGACGCGGACTATTCTTGACGACAGCTACAATGCTGCCGATGCGGTTCTCTGCCCAAGGGTTGAGAACGAGTTTCTTAGCCCGTACAAGTCCTTTTTCATAGGGCGTTTCGGAACGGAACTGTCCAAAGAGGATCTTTCGGTCCCGACAAATTTGATCAAGTGGGTGCAGGACAGCATCACTGTGCTCCGTGATCCCAAGGCTTGGAGCATCCCGATGTCTCCGATCGGAGTTTATAAGGTTCGGATGGCGGACGTCCGCTCCAGGAACATATTCTTTGTCGCTCTGGCAAGGACTCTCGGGATTGACGCCCGCAAGGATCCTGTGACCGGAAAGATCCAGTACAAGGCTGGCGGCCAATGGGTTGATGTCGATTTCGAGGCGTCCTCTCCGGTTGTCGCTCCAACCGGGACTCTGGTTCTGAATTATGAGCCGACGGCGATACTCGCCAATCCTGGTTACTATTCACACTTCACTGTCAGCAAGATAGAGAACGGCCGCACCAAACTGCTCTCGTTCGATGAGGGCCAGGTGGACATGGGTGGCGGTGTCAGCTGGGCTAAAGTGTTCAAGAATGGTGTGGCGCTTGATGCCGGAGACTATTTGCTTGTCAGCGGCAACCGCCTCTCTGACGGCAGCGTGCCTGTCACGATGCAACAGTTCTCCGTCAAGGAGGGTGAGACCACGGCGCTTGATCTTCGCATCACCATTCCGGATGACAAACTGTCGGTGACCGGTTCGTTCGATGCTGAGACAAAGTACAGGTTGAAGCCTGACTCAGAGCCTGTCTCTGTTCTTTCGACCACAGGCCGCGGATTCTATGTGATCGGTTTCCTCACTCCTCGTCAGGAACCTTCTGTCCACGCGATCAACGACCTCATCGCGGCGAAGGCGAAGCTGGAGGCCTGGAACCGTCCTATCCTGCTTCTGACCACCGCTGAAGGCCTGGGATGGCTAAAGGAATATTCCGCCTCGCTTCCGTCCAACGTTCATTTTGGCATCATCCCTGACGGACTTGACCTCAAAGGACGCCGGATGCCGTACTTCCTCCTGGCCGACACCTTCAACCGAGTCTTCTTCACCACCGAAGGCTACACCATCGGCCTAGGTGACCAGCTTGTCACCGCCATCGCGAAGCTGTAGGCATACGCGCATGCATGCATTACAGATTGGCGGCGCGTCGAATGCCCTTGGAGGTCAATTGTAGGCATCCGCACATGTGTGGCTAAACTGGAGGCGCGTAGAATGATGCCCGTGGAGGTTAACTGTTTGCAAATGAATATGTTAACGGGTTTTACTCCCGCCCGAAACAGGTGGGAGTAAGGTTGTTTAATCAACTGTGTGTCAGGTGTTTGTCCTCCACGGCAATTATGGTTGCCCCTATGCCCCTAAACTTGTCGAAGCATCGAGGCGTTGAGCATAGTTGGCTATTTAGGGTGATGGCGTTTTCGGTTGCGAGAATATTCCTGGTTCACTCTCCGTTGATTCATTTGATGCCCGCAAGCCGTGAGATGAGCCTAGATTTCAGGCGCGGCAGCCAGGGTGCCGGTTGACGGAAGCGCGGCGGCTGGAGTGAGATGAACCCTGATGATTTCAGGCGCGGCAGTCAGGATACTTCGTGCGCGGCATCTGCGTTTCAACGCACGAGATGTTTTATTTGGTGCTTTTGTGAGTGAGGCAGGGAGCTTTGCGCACGAAAATTCGTATCTTTGAACTTTTGTTTATAGCGTAAAGACAAGATAGGGGCGGTCGCAGGATTGCTGTTTTAGCAAGCGGAAAAAAGATACAAGAAGTTGTTGTCTTAACGCTTACAAAACAAAGGATGCTTAGGAAAGACGATAAGATGAGGGGAATCTTCAGGGGCATATTCATAGGTCTCGCGCTGCTTGCGGGGGGCGGGCTGCGGGGGATGGGCACGGTGTCCGATTCTGGGCGCGCTGCCAGGCCTGTGATCACGCCCGTGATCGTGCATGGCTCCACATCGGAGTTCATCGACTCGCTGCGGACGGAACTGAGGCTCAGGAATATGCCGGAGCGGATCCTCTACTTGCCGTTGGCGCTTGCGGACCAGCGGTTTGAAGACGGGAGGGAAGGAATATGGTCGCTCACGGCGTTGGACGCTGTCCGGGGGGAGGCACTTTGCCGGAAATCTGCATGCATTCCGTGGAAAGAGACCCGCGAGGTGGCGGATGGCCTGACGACAGCGGAAAAAGAGGGGGTGATGAAAGAAGGAAGGTTGGCAGAGATGGAACAGGGACGGGAAGTGGATAAGCCGAACGATCAGGCGGTGCGGAACGCTGGTGGCTCAGACACCACGGACGTGCGGTTCGACGAGTGGGTCTCCACGGAAATAGCTCTCAATCGGCTGCAGGAACTATTTAATGAATATGGCGACTGGAATCTCGCGATAGTGGCCTTCGCAACAAGTCCGACGGCGCTTGCCGTGATGGATTCCACCGCTTTGGCCGATGCCAGGATCCTGAGGAGTTTACGAAAGGCCGAGGAGGAATATTCAGAGAACATTACGGCGGCGTTCGAGAGGATCGGGTCGCTGGCGGAGAAGAGAAAGGCGGAGAGTCTGGCTTTCCTGAGGGGGCAGGCGGCTGCAAGGAAGGCCAGGATGGACTCGCTTCGAAAGAGACAGGCGGCGAACACAGACAGAATTACTTACACAATCCGCCGGGGTGACACGCTGGGAGGAATCGCATCGAGGTACAGGGTCAAGGTCTCCGACCTAAAGAGGTGGAACAACCTTCGGAGCGATTTGATCCGCGAAGGACGTAAACTGGTGATTTATAGATAGTCATTATGAGGCAACCTAAAGTACTTTTGTTTTTGCTTTCCGTTTTCCTGATCCTTTCCGTGGTCTGGTTCGTCTTTCCTTCGAAAGGTGTTCGGATTGGTGACTTAAAATTGAGGTTTCCTTCCTATGAGGCCTACCTGGCGGATCTGCAAGACAGTACAGCGGAAGTGGATGTGGATTCCGTGCTTCTGGCCGTGCAGGCAAGCTACGAGATGATCGCAGGCTCAACGGACACTCTGCGATATTATTACGACTACATCACCTCGAATCCAAACCGCATCTGCCTGCCGGATGATGACTACACTTTCTTCGACTCTCTTTTCATGGATATGTCCGTTGCGGTTGGCTCGGGCCGGACGGTCAGGATTCTGCACTACGGTGATTCCCAGTTGGAAATGGACAGGATCTCAGCCGTGCTGAGGCAGGATCTTCAGGAGCGCTTCGGCGGTTCGGGGCCGGGAATGGTGCCGATGATCCAGCGGATTCCGACAGTGTCGCTCTCGCAGAGCGCTTCCGGAAGTCTTACACGTTACGCTATGGTCGGGGACTCGCTGACAAAGAAGGCTGCCCATAAGCGTTACGGACCTTTGACGCAGTTCACAGACGTTTCCGGCAACGGAACGTTCACGTTCACCAGAACCAAGAACCGTTACTCTCAGGAGTTGGTAAAGTCAATCTCAAAGGTTTCCGTGCTTTTGGGGCAGAACTCGGCAGGGTTCGAGATGACGCTTAAATGCGACACTCTCCCGATCCGAAAAACTGTTTTGGACTCGGCCAAGGCCGGTGTCTCGATGGTTTCCTGGACTCTGCCTTGCGATGTGGAGAGGGGGACGATCAGTTTTTCAGGCAAAGCGGAGATCTACGGGATAATGCTGGACGGAAAGGATGGGGGAGTGACGGTTGATAACGTCGCCTTGCGCGGATGCGCCGGGTTCATCTTCTCGTCAATCAACCCTCAGGTGATGAAGGAAAGTTTTGACAAGACGGACACACGATTGATTATCATGCAGTTCGGCGGCAACGCAATGCCTGGCATAGCCTCAAGGAAAGCCATCTCGTCTTATGTGAGGAAGATAGTGATGCAGTTCGATTACTTCAAGAAGGTCGCTCCGCAGGCCCGGCTGATGTTCATCGGCCCGGCGGACATGTGCAAGAGCGTGGACGGGAACCTGATGACATGGCCGCTTCTGCCGCAGCTTAATGACTCCCTGAAAGTCAACTGCCTGAAGAACGGAGTGGCCTATTGGGACACTTTCAACGTTATGGGCGGTCCCGGATCGATGAAGAAATGGGTGAGCCACAATCCGCCTTTGGCCGGCCCCGATCATATTCATTTCACCCATAAGGGAGCGCTTGAGATCGGAAATGCCTTGGCGTGGTCGTTCCTCCTCTACCATGATTTCTACAAGTTAAGGCAGGAACTGTCTGATGAGGCTGTAGGAAGATACCTGCGCGACCTGCGTGACAGCCTCAATCCTCGTCCCGCCGTGCATGACACCTTGACGATGAGTGAATTATGAGACGAACACTGACATATTCTTTGCTCTTTTTGCTGCTCCCGGCGACCCTTTGGGGGCAGTCTCTGCGCAAGGCGGTTCCTGAATATGACTTCGCGGGTTTCGACAAGAACCGGATTGTGTTCCAGGGTGACAGTTCGGCCTTTGAAGTGCTTTTTGACAAGATGGATTCAGTGCTGTTTCTTGGAAAAGGCAATCTTCGGATCATGCACATCGGCGGGTCTCACGTCCAGGCCGGAACCATGACCAGGCAGTTGAGGAATGACCTGCTGTCCTTGAGACCGGACTTGGACGGTGGCAGGGGGCTGGTCTTTCCGTTCTCCGCCGCCCGCACGAACAATCCGAGCAGCTTCACGACAAGTTACGAGGGGTCCTGGAAGGTCACGAAGAATGTCCAGAGAGAGCCTGACCACAGGCTCGGGCTTACGGGAATGTCATTGAGCGCGTCCGATGACAAGGCTTCGGTGATGGTCACCACTGTGGCCAGGGATCCGAAACCGCATGATCCGACGTTCAGGTTCAACGAAGTGAAGGTCCTGGGATATTCATCAGCGGGCGTGAGAGTTCCTGTGGTTGTTCTTGCCAAAGGCGACACTCTTGCCGGTTGCAAGGTGCCAGAGGATTCCTGCTGGTCTTTCGCGTTGCCGGAATTGACTGACTCTGTGAAGGTCGCGACCAAGGGGCGGGGAGAGTTCACTCTTACCGGAATATTCCTGGACAACCCTTTCCCCGGCATATCCGTGACTGGAATCGGGGTGAACGGGGCATCGCTTGGTTCTTATGCCAAATGCACGGATCTGGTGAATGATTTGAGATTGGTCAATCCGGATCTTGTGATATTCGGCATCGGCATCAATGACGCGACCGCCGCTGATTTTTCAGTTGAGGATTTTGTCGCCCGCTATAAGGAGCTTGTCTCGCAGGTCCGGTCGGTCAACCCGGACTGTGCTCTTCTGTTCATCTCCAACAACGACAGTTTCAAGAGGATACGCCGGAAAGGCTATGTAGTAAACACCAACGGCCAACTGGCGGAGCAGGGTTTCAAGCGCCTTGGAAAGGATTGTGACGCAGGAGTTTGGGATTTGTTTGACATTATGGGAGGACTCGGCTCTATGAGAAAATGGGAGGCTGCCGGCCTTGCCAAGAGGGACAAGATCCACTTTACTGAGACTGGCTATGAGTTGGTGGGGAACCTCCTCTTCAACGCGTTGATGGATAAATATATGAATCACTTAAAGACAAGCAGATGATGGGACTCAGGGACGTTGCCGCTGACTTTTTCAGGAACCTGTTCTCCTTTGACCAGGCTCATCCGCTGTTGTTCACCCAGTTTTATTTCTGGGCGTTCTTCGCCATCGTGCTGGCCTTTCTGTGCGTGTTTCGGAACAAGGTGCTGCTGCGCAACGCCTTCCTGTTCTTCGTCAGCCTATTCTTCTACTACAAGACGAGCGGACTGTTCCTGATTCTGTTCGGCTTTGTGATTGTCTACAACTATCTTGCGGGATTTGTCCTGGGCGGAGTGAGGAAGTCTTTCCGGCGCAAGGCGATTGTGGTGCTGAGCGCGGTCGTGGACTTGTCTCTTCTGTGCTACTACAAGTACGCCTATTTCCTGACGGATGTCGTCAACAACCTGTTCGGAACGGAATTCATTGTGAAAGACTGGTTTGCGGCTGTGGGCAACCAGCTGGTTGGCTCGCAGGCGTTCAATGTGGACTCCATCTTCCTGCCGGTAGGCATCTCGTTCTTCATCTTCCAGGCCATCAGCTATGTGGTGGATGTCTCGCGCGGGACTGTGCCACCGATCAGGAACTTTCTGGATTTCGGCTTTTACCTGAGTTTCTTCCCTCAGCTGGTGGCCGGCCCGATCGTCCGCGCCAAGGAGTTTTTCCCTCAGCTCCACAAGCCGTTCTTCCTTGGCCGCCGGCAGTTCGGAATCGCGATTTTCTGGATTCTGAACGGACTTGCCAAGAAGCTGATCCTGAGCGACTATCTGGCTGTGAATTTCTGCGACAGGGTCTTCGAGAACCCGCTGCTTTACACTGGCTTTGAGAACCTTACGGCACTGTTCGGCTACTCCCTTCAGGTCTATGCCGACTTTTCCGGGTACACGGACATCGCCACCGGTGTCGCGATGCTGATGGGTTTCTATCTGCCGAAGAATTTCAATTCCCCGTACAAGGCCCGAAACGCCGGGGAGTTCTGGAAGCGGTGGCATATTTCCCTCTCCAAATGGCTCCAGGACTATCTTTACATCCCGCTCGGAGGCAACCGCAACGGCACTTTCGGCTCTTACGCCATCATCCTCGGAATCGCTTTTCTGGCCTCGGCTCTGGCCAAGAACTGGTGGGTGTTCGGAGTGGTGCTCGTCATCGCAACCGTCCTCGCGATCCTGATCACTTTCTGTCAGAAATACCGCAAGGAACTCATTTCGGACATCAACAGGATGGACACTATGCTCCTTGGCGGCCTGTGGCACGGAGCCAGTTGGAACTTCATGATCTGGGGCGGTCTGAACGGTCTCGGAATGCTGGTCTACAGGTTCTGGAAAAGCTGCAATGTCTATGTCAGGACGCTCGTGATAGGGCTCGTCTGCCTGGCCTTTTATATTCTTAAAACCTCCGTCCCGGCCTCTGTGTTCAACATGTTTTTCGTCTGGACGCTGATCATATTCATCGGTGCGGCGGTGCGGATGGTCTATCACCTTTGCCGTTTCAAGGCCGCCTTCTCGTGGCTAGAGACCGGCTGGGCGATCGCGATGACGTTCATATTCGTGACTTTCACACGCCTTTTCTTCCGAAGCGGCTCCAATCTGAACCCTGCGGACGCTAACGAGAAGGCGTGGAGCACGGCGAAGAATATGGTCGAGCGCATCGGCGGCGACTGGGATCTGTCCCTCATCCCGCAGATGGCCAGGCAGCACCTCGGTGTGATCCTCGTCTTCGTCGTCGGAATGGTCATCCACTGGCTCCCCGAGAACTTCAAACGCCGTTACCGCATCTGGTTCGCCTCGATGCCTCTCCCGCTGATGGTCCTCGCCTGCGTCCTCGCCGTATTCATCATCTGCCAGTTCATCACCGCCGACCTCCAGTCGTTCATCTACTTCCAGTTCTGACGGAGTTGTGGGCTTAATCGTCAAAAATACCCTTAATCTGCGGTCTTAATCGACAAAATTCCCTATATTCGGTGAAACAATGTAACCTTAATAGAAAATTATGCACAAGAACTCCGTCAGAGGTTGTTTGACTGATATTCTCACTGCGCTATTGATTCAAGGAATTGCTGTAAACATGTCGTGTTGGCCAACAGCCGGTACATGAAAGGAGTGATCAGTCATATGGACGTTCCAGACGCTAAAAAAACACCTTGCCTCCCGGCTGGAGTTCGATGAGGCGTGGATGGAAGAGAAACTCTCCGTGGTGGTTAAATTGTTTATCCACAATTAGATGATTATCTATCCTCCCTATTGAGACGGGTAGGAGGATGTCTCTGTTGTGTGTTGAATACCAATAGTTTGTCCGCACGGTCAAGTTGAGATTTTATTACTAACTTTACAGAGTGTTGTAAAATCAAGTTGCCCGAAGAATGTTCGGCAGTGGCTTGCCGCTGTCGTGTTAAATAATCAAATGAATATGTTGCAGGAGACAGAAAGAAAATTTTTGATCAAGGGGGATTATAAGCCGTTTGTCTATAAATCAGTACGGATTGTTCAAGGGTACCTTTGCAGTGCTCCGGAGAGGACGGTTCGTGTGCGTGTTAAAGGTGACAAGGCTTTCCTTACGGTCAAAGGGATAGGCAATGCGAGTGGTGCCAGTCGTTTTGAATGGGAGAAAGAGATTCCGGTTGAGGATGCGGAGGCTCTGCTTAAGATCTGTGAGCCCGGAGTTATTGACAAGATCCGTCACCTGATAAAGGCCGATGGAAGTCACGTCTATGAAGTGGATGAGTTTTACGGTGACAATGAAGGACTTACGATTGCGGAAATAGAACTGGCCTCAGAGGATGAGCCTTTTGAGAAGCCCTCTTGGCTTGGCAAGGAAGTTACCGGCGACCAACACTACTACAATTCCTATCTGGCCAAGCATCCCTATAAGACATGGTGATTGTCAGACTGTTTCTTGTGGAGTAAATGACTGTTTTAGAGGAATATGAATAGTTCCATAATCCAGATCGACACCAGAATCCATGACCACTGCCTCAACCTCGTCCTCCAGTACCAGTACGACAACACCGCCTGGTTCAAGCGCTTCCGCATCGACCTCTCCCGCGATGGCATCCGCTCCATCGAGGAGGTCCGGTGATAACCCGTGGCGGCTAAGTCTTTGTTTTACAACTAAATAGTTGCCTATCCTGTCGGCTGAAATAGACAGGAGGAGGCGCCTGTTGTTTATTGAATATCAAACGTTTGTCCGCCACGGTCACTTTTCCCTTTTTGTCTGCTTATTATTATATTTGGGAAACGTTTAATGATTCCGCGTATGAAAAAAACTTTTTACGACCATCCTTCTGGTTGTTACACCAGTCTTGACAACATTCGCCCAGCGATAAGACAGTGTGATCACGGAAATCCTTTCGGCATCGGTCATCACGGAAGGCAACATAACCTATAAGGTTGACCGTACGACGCACTTTTTCTCGCCCGCAGAGGTGAAGGCGGCAAGGGACGGGCGGGAACTTGTGGCAACGATCCCGAACCTGCTCATTGACAAGCAGAGCAACACATTGGCGACTTTGGCCGGCAAGAAGATTCTCATACTGATCAATGGAATAAAATCGACGGACACCGACTTGCAGCTGATTCCTGCCTCAAAGATCAAGAAGGTTGACTTCTACGATGTGCCGCCTGTGCGGTACATGGACATGGCGGATGTGGTTCTGAATATCATCACCTCGCGTCTGGACACGGGTTGGAACGGAAGCGTCTATACGAGGGTCGGTCAGATGTACTCCCACGCTGACGTGGCCCTCAGCCGGGTGAGCGGGGACAACAAGCTGACAGTCAACGTCGGAAGCCACTTCAACCACAAGCGCAAGGTGTGGGACGAGGAGACCGGTGAATTTACCTACAGTCTTGGGGAGGATGAATATCAGTATGAATATTTCCAGAAACAGCGCGAGTGGGGAAACCAGTACTCCGGTGGTGTGGCATGGCTGAACGGGAAGCCCGGAGACTACATGTTTCAAGTCTCGGCTGACTTCTCGTTTTACAATAACAAGATGGAGAGGGACAGGGACATCGACTTCGCCCTCAATGGCTTGAAAGGCACTCGTTCGGGATTGGCGAACAATGATGTCACCACGCTTAAGCCGACTTTTGACATTTACTTCGAGAAGACTCTTTCTGATGTGAGCACGTTGATGGCAGACGTGACCGCGACATCATATTCAAATGACCAGAACGCTTTCACGTCAGAGACGGGGGCGTTCGAGGACGTGCTGGATCTGAGCACAAGGAAGAACTCCGTCATCGGGGAGTTGGTATATTCATACGCCAAAGAGAATCGTACGTTCAACGCCGGGTACAGAGGATCATTCGGCTTCCTGCGGAGCGATCTTGCGGGAAGCGGTGTGACGAACGTGCGAACCGGACGGCAGAGGCTTTTCGGGGAATATTCTTCCCGTCATGGTTCTTTCTCGTACCGTTTGAGTCTCGGTGCGGAGAACAACATGAAAGCCGGTGACGATGGCTTCTCACGGTTCGCTTTCTCCCCGACAGTGCTTTTGTCTTATAGATTGAACAAGAGGAACATGCTGCGTCTGCGCCTTGACTCGTTCGGGAGAGGCTTTCAGCGACTGGTTCTTCCAGCGCGGCAAGGAAAACCACTCCGCCAAGAGCATTGAGAACTCGGACTTTGATTCTGGAGTGTTCCGGTTCTGAGCAGGTGTTTGGCTTCTTACGTGAGACGTTTACAACAAATTAGTACAATAGTCCGAACATCCATAGAGGAATGCGGTTGCCGTAGCCGGTCTCGATACCGTCAATGCCAAGGTAACTTGTGGGCATGTCTGCGATTTGTTCAAAAGTTTTATTGTCGCCACCTATCTCAAACAGATAGTCGCCATCAACCAGAAAATCTCCTTTTGCCGGCATCTGCACGGAAGATACCGCGGACATTTGGTTGATGAAGAACGTTTCGCGCATGGTTCCAATGTTGATCTTTGGAGAAAACGCATACATAAGATTGGTGTTTCCTAGATAAATTTTTTCAGGATTGACCAGTCTTTTGTAATTCTTAAGAAGGCGTTAAAAAATAAGTTGAACTAAATTTTGTGTCAGATTTATGAGGATGGATTTCTTTTGGAAGAAGGAGTGTGCCGGTGGCACATGACTGATGAGAAAAGAAATATAGACCATAAAGATATACAAAATGTTCAAGTTATTTTTTAATGATTACTAAGTTCTGTTGTGAGAAGGTTCAGAATTTCTGCCTCATCCAATTTATAGAGAAGGGAGAGGAGAGTGTTTCTGGTTGTGCTCATAGATGAAGCCAATTATTCTGGCCTTCCAATTAATCTTATTGTACAAATAGCGTTTGAAATCAAGCGATACTTGTGATAGCTTGCTGTGATAAAATTCAATGAGAGGGCGAATGTCTGAAAATTCCATATCAATCATCTTTGATGACAAATGCAAAAAACATTTTTGTAAAGATGAAAATGATAATAAAATCATTTTTGCAAAAACGGAAATGATATCATCCGTGCGCAGAATCGTCCTTCTTACGAACGAGAGACGGTCTGATATATCCTTATTTCCGACACAACTAATTCACTTCTGCATCGGGACTGCTTCCAATCGTATTTGGAGGTTCGAGAATAGACACTCTCGCCATGCTCATTGTATTGCGAATTGAAAATTGTTCGACGGAAATTTGCCCAACTGAAAAAAGAATCATACCTTTGGAGGAACAAGATGCGACCCATCAAGGTGGTTATATATTTTTGGGAATATTCCGAATATTGTGAAAAATTGTAGTCATCGCGGGTTGATTTTGTTTGAGATTGACACGTAATTATTAACACGTCTCTGATATTCAGAGACACTGATGACTTTTTTATCGCACATTTCGCTATGGAAGTAAAGAACGCTGTAGCCGGAACGCTGGAGTCAGGTGACATCATGATCCAGATCGCCCCGTCCCAGACGAAAGGTCTGCACATCGACCTCGACAGTTCTGTGGCCGCACAGTTTGGCAGACAGATCCGCCGGGTCATTGAGGAAACGCTAATCGGATTCGGCCTTGAGAACGCTGACATCAAGGCGGTTGACAAGGGAGCCCGTGACTGCACGATCCGCGCGAGGGTGACCGCTGCCGCCGTTCGCGCAACAGGCAAGGATGTCTGGGCTTAGGTAAGGGTTAAAGAATAAGTTGCCGCGGCTTCTGGAAACTTGAAAAAGTAAACTGTTCCGGCATGGTCGCCGCAAATTATTCCAATCAGTTACGATTATGGAAAGATTAAGAAGAACAATGATGTTCGTTCCGGGCAATAACCCCGGAATGATGCAGGATGCCTTCATCTACGGGCCGGACTCGATCATGCTCGACTTGGAGGACTCCGTGACGATGGCCGAGAAAGACGCGGCCCGTCTGCTTGTCTACAACGCTCTTAAATCAATAGACTACGGCGGCACCGAAATGGTTGTCCGCATCAATCCGCTCAGCACTCCTTACGGCCGCAAGGACGTGGAGGCTGTCGTGAAGGCAGGCGTGCAGGTGATCCGCATGCCTAAGACCGAGACCGCGGATGAGGTCCGCGAGCTTGAGGCAGAGATCGAGAAGGTCGAGAAGGAGATAGGTTGCCTGGGCAGGACCCGCATGATGGCCGCCATCGAAAGCGCCGAGGGTATCTGCAACGCCTTCGCCATCGCCAAGGCCTCCAAGAGGATGATGGGTATCGCCCTCGGAGCCGAGGACTACTGCGCCAACCTCAAGACCCAGCGCACTCCGGGCGGAGCCGAGCTCCTTTATGCCCGCGAGACCATCGTGGTGGCCGCCAGGGCTGCCGGGATCGATGCCCTTGACACGGTATATTCAAACCTCGACGACATGGAGACTTTCCGCAAGGAGGTCGAGCTCATCAAGACTCTCGGATTCGACGGCAAGTCCATCATCAACCCTCGTCAGATCCAGATCGTGAACGAGGTGTTCGCGCCGACCGAGAAGGCCATCGAGAAAGCCAGGAAGATTCTCGCGGCCATCAAGGAGGCCGAGAAACGCGGCTCTGGTGTCATCGCCGTGAACGGAAAGATGGTTGACCGTCCTGTCGTCATCAGGGCGCGGCGCACCATTGACCTTGCGATCGCATCGGGCATATTGACAAAGGAGGAAGTTTATGAGTAATATAAAGGAAAGGGCCGCGCTTGTAGGCAAGGTGGCGGCCGCGATGGGAAAGAAGGTGTACTCAGGAGAGACCCCGAAGAACACCACATTCCGCAAGGATCTCCAGAAGGTTCAGTCAAAGGTGGTTACGCTTGAGGATGCCATAAGGCTCAGCGGTCTCAAGGACGGAATGACAATCTCCTTCCACCACCATTTCAGAGGCGGAGACAAGGTTGTTAATATGGTCGTGGGCAAATTGGCCGGGATGGGTTTCAAGAACCTCCACCTCGCCGCGTCCAGCCTTTCTGACGTGCACGCCCCGCTGATCGACCACATCAAGAACGGTGTGATCACGAAGATCTCGACCTCAGGACTCCGCGGTGAGCTGGCCAAGGAGATTTCCCACGGCCTGATGGAGGAGCCGGTTGTGTTCCGCAGCCACGGAGGACGTGGAAGCGCCATAGCCAACGGTGATCTCCACATTGATGTCGCTTTCCTTGGCGCATCTTCCAGCGACCCTGCCGGCAACGCCAGCGGTTACTCCCGCTCCAATCGCGCCAAGTCCATCTGCGGATCCCTCGGCTATGCCAAGCCGGATGCCCAGTACGCGGACAAGGTCGTGATCATCACAGACGATCTCGTTGATTATCCGAACACTCCGAACTCGATTTCCGAGCATGATGTGGATTATGTTGTCCTCGTGGACTCTGTCGGAGACTCATCCAAAATCTCTTCCGGAGCCATCCGCGACACCAAGAACCCTCGCGACATCCTGCTCGCGATGAACGCCGCCAAGGTCATCGTCAACAGCGGCTATTTCAAGGAAGGTTTCTCGATCCAGACCGGATCCGGTGGAGCCTCGCTTGCCGCGGTCAAGTATATTCGTGAAGAAATGATCAAGAGGGGCATCCACTCCAGCTTCGCGCTCGGTGGAATCACCGCCCACATGGTCAAGATGCACGAGGAAGGCCTCATCGAGCGCCTCATCGATGTTCAGTCATTCGACCGCGTGGCCGCCGAGTCCATCAAGAACGACCCGTTCCACAAGGGAGTCTCCGCCAATGAATATGCCAGCGCGGACGAACCTGGATCAGCCGTCCACTATCTAGACATAGTCATCCTCTCGGCTCTTGAGGTGGATGTCAACTTCAATGTCAATGTGCTTGTGGGCAGCGACGGAGTCATCAGGGGGGCTGTCGGCGGACACCCTGACACGGCTGCCGACTCGGCCCTCTCGATCATCGTCTGCCCTCTGATGCGCGGACGCATCCCTTGCGTGGTGGACGAAGTCACAACCCTCATCACCCCGGGCTCGACGGTCGATGTCGTTGTCACTGAATATGGAATCGCTGTCAACCCTCGCCGTCCTGAGATCGCGGAGCGCCTGAAGGAGGCCGGACTGAAGATTGTGGATATTCATGACCTTAAGGAACTTGCCCTCAAGTCCATCGGAGTCCCTGATCCACTTCCGTTCGGAGACAAGGTCGTGGGCGTCGTGATGAATCGTGACGGCTCAGTGATGGATGTCATAATGAACATCGAAGACTAATTTGATTTATTGAAGATTCCCTTTAAGGAGGAGAAATTATCAAGTCAAACTGCTTCTGAGCATTAGATAGATTCTTGTTTATGGAGATTACGCTTGGCCAACTGCTGGCAAGTCGTGAGGAACGGGCTTCTTTCCAGAAGGAACTGCTGAAAGGCTACCCTGGAAGGACTCTGGTTTGCCTTACGGTCATCATGCCGGGCAGTGTCAAGCGTAATCCGCAATCCCTTGTGGTCGCCCAGGCCGCCGTCACGGCCCTTGTCTCGGCTTTCGGGAGTTCGATGCTGAGGCTGGAACTCCGCGATCTGCAGACCGGCTACGAGGCTTATCTCGTCACCCATCTTTCCAACGAGGATGCCAAACGTGAGACGTGCCGCATTGAGGACACTCATCCGCTTGGCCGTCTTTTCGATTTGGATGTTATTGACGCTGACGGAGTTCCTGTTTCCAGAGAGTCGATCGGCCTAAGTCCGAGGAAGTGTCTTGTCTGCGACAACGAGGCTCGCTTCTGCATGCGCGACCGCACTCACACGTTGGCTGAGCTTTCCGCCAAGATAGACGAAATGATCGAGGCCTATGTGCGATAACCGTCACTACATAAGCGAGGTTCCTCTGTCGTTGAACTCAGTCCGGAGACGGGTCGAGGTTTTCCTTTCCGCCAATGGACTCAGGCTCGCCCCGCTGGACCGCTATGTGGTCATCAGCCGTGACGAGGACGGTGACGAAATCCTTGCGGGAGGCGGACTTGACGGCAACGTCATCAAGTGCGTCGCTGTGTCTGAAGCTGCGCGCGGCGAGGGACTTATGAATATCCTCGTGTCCCGTCTGATCGCCCTCGCCCGTGAGGATGGCCTGGAATCGGTCAAGGCCTTTACCAAGCCGGAGAACGTGGGGATATTCAAAAGCCTTGGGTTCACGCTGCTTGCGTCGGCACCGAGGGCTGTTTTGATGGAGAACGGCGGGGGAGGGCTTCCGGAGTATGAGAAGTATCTGACTTCGCTTGCACGTCCGGGCCGGAACGGAGCCATCGTGATGAACGCCAATCCGTTCACCAAAGGACACCTCTGGCTGATCGGGCAGGCCGCCTCGCGGGTGGACAATCTCTATGTGATTGTCGTTAAGGAGGATCGCTCGCGTTTTCCTTACGCTGAGAGAAAGGCGATGATCGAGGCCGGTTGTGCAGGACTTGGCAATGTGACCGTCTGCGAGGGCAGCGACTATGCCATCTCGGCGGCGACTTTCCCGACATATTTCCTGAAGAGACTGGACGAAGCTACGGACACTCAGATCGCCCTTGATCTGGATCTGTTTGTGAACCATATCGCCAAGCCACTTGGGGTTACGGTGCGTTTCGCCGGAAGCGAGCCGGAGGATGCGCTTACCCGCCGCTACAATGAGCTGATGGCGGAGATCTTACCGAACAAGCCGAACCCTGAGCCAATTTCTCCGGCCGCTGAGCCTGTCGTAGCGACGACCTTTTTCGTAGAAATCCCAAGACTTGAGCAAAACGGCAAGCCGATCAGCGCCACCTCGCTGAGGCGTGCCTTGGACAAAGGCGACCTCAAAGAGGCGATGGAGTATGTTCCCGAATCCTCCGTCTCTTACTTGGTGGCGGACCTCGCCGAGCGTGCGCTGCGTATGGAACTTGACACGACCCCGAAACCGGGTTTGGTCGATAAACTGGATAACGGTGCCCACAAGGACATGGACTATGCACTGATGGCCAAAAGCATCTCAGCATTAAGGCCTTACCTGACAAGATTGGCCGTGGAGTCCGCAAAAGACATAGATCCGTCCAAGATAAAAGTAATCGGCATAGAGGCCGAAAAAGCCATGTTGGAAGCCACCGGCGGAGTGAACACCCACAAAGGAGCCCTGTTCTGCATCGGCCTTTCCGTTGCCGCAGCCTCCAACTTGGCGTCAAGGACGGGATCTGTGCAGGCATATTCATTTAAGGAACTTGTGTCCCGCATCGCATCGGAGATTCCGCTCGCCCAGGGTACGCACGGGGCCGAGGCGAAGGAAAGTTTCAAGGTCAGCGGTGCGCTTGAGAACGCTCGTGCAGCCTATCCTGGGCTGTTTGCCGAATGGCTGCCGTACTACCGCTCGCTTGAAGGAGATCCTTATCGTTGCCACAAGACATTGCTCCACATAATGACAACCCTTGACGACACCAACATTCTCCACAGAAAGGGAGCGGAGGGGCTCGCCCGCGCCAAGTCCGAGGCCGCAAGGCTTTTGGGAGACTTCAACGAGGCAAAAATGTCGTCTTTGAACAAGAACTTTATCAGGGAGAACATCTCGCCCGGAGGAAGTGCCGACATGCTGTCCCTGACCATATTTATAAACAGTATAATTAATTGTTAACTAATAATTTATTAACACAAAACTAATTTCCATCATGGTAGAATTGATTCCACATGGCGTTTACTTGAAAAATGGCAAGACTATCGTCAACGATGCCGCGGGAATGCCGTCTTCCGACCAGGCCCGCGAAAACACCATCGCCTACAGAATCCTCCGCGCCCACGATGTTGACGGAAGCAAAGGCAAGAAGATGCGCATCAGGTTCGATGCCATGGCCTCGCACGACATCACCTACGTCGGAATTATCCAGACTGCCCGCGCCAGCGGACTTGACAAGTTCCCTATCCCTTACGCGATGACCAACTGCCACAACTCTCTGTGCGCTGTCGGCGGTACCATCAATGAGGACGACCATATCTTCGGACTCTCCGCCGCAAAGAAGTACGGCGGAATCTATGTTCCTGCCAATCAAGCGGTCATCCATCAATATGTCCGTGAGGCTCTCGCCGGCTGCGGCCGCATGATCCTCGGTTCGGACAGCCACACCCGCTACGGCTCTCTCGGCTGCATGGGCGTGGGTGAAGGCGGCGGTGAGCTTGTGAAGCAGCTCCTGTGCAACACCTGGGACATCAACGCTCCCGAGGTTGTCCTGGTTTGGCTTGAGGGCACGCCTAAGAAGGGTGTCGGCCCTCACGACGTGGCCATCTCCCTCGTCAAGGCCGTGTTCGAGAACGGCTTCGTGAAGAACAAGGTGCTTGAGTTCGCCGGCCCCGGCGTGGCCTCCCTCCCTACCGATTTCCGTAACGGAATCGACGTGATGACCACCGAGACCACCTGCCTCAGCTCTGTCTGGATCACAGACGAGAAGGTAGAGGAGTACTACAAGATGCACGAGCGCCCTGAGGCTTACATGTCCCTCCAGCCGGGCGAGATCGCTTACTACGATTCGATGATCCGCATAGATCTCTCCAAGCAGGAGTCAATGATCGCCCTTCCGTTCCACCCATCCAACGCCTGCACTATCCACGAGTTCCAGGCTGATCCCGAGGGAATCCTCAAGAAGGTCGAGGAGGATGCCAAGAAGCGTTTCGGAGACAAGATCACCATCGACCTTGAGAGCAAGGTGAAGAACGGCAAGGCTTTCGCCGACCAGGCCATCATCGCCGGATGTTCCGGTGGAACTTACGACAACCTCAGCGAGGCCGCGTCGATCCTCAAGGGCAAATCAATAGGCAACAGCTACTTCACGATGTCCGCCTATCCTCAGTCAACCCCTGTTTATCTCGCGACTACCCGCAACCACATCGCCGAGGAACTCCTTGACGCCGGAGTGGTGATCAAGCCTGCGTTCTGCGGACCTTGCTTCGGCGCAGGAGACGTCCCTGCCAACAACGGGCTCTCGATCCGCCACACGACCCGCAACTTCCCTAACCGCGAAGGCTCCAAGCCGGGCCAGGGACAGATCTCCTTTGTCTGCCTGATGGACGCGCGCTCGATCGCTGCCACAGCCGCCAACGGAGGAGTCATCACAGCCGCGACCGACATTGAATATGAAGACACGCACAAGCCATATTCATTTGACGACCGCATCTACAAGAGCCGCATCTACTACGGCTTCGGCAAGGCCGACCCGACAGTGGAGCTCCGCTACGGACCGAACATCAAGGACTGGCCTAAGATGTACCCGATGGAGGAGAACATGCTCCTCGAACTCGCCGCTGTCATCCACGACCCTGTCACCACGACCGACGAGCTCATCCCTTCGGGCGAGACATCAAGCTACCGCTCCAACCCTCTGAAACTCTCTGAGTTCGCTCTCTCCCGCCGGGTTCCTGAATATGTCGGACTGAGCAAGAGGATCCAGACCGAAGACCTTGAGCGCCGCGAGGGCAAGACCCCTAAGCACGTGCTTGACGCTCTGGCGAAGGTCGGAGCGAAGCCGGAGAACACCTCGTTCGGCTCATGCGTGTTCGCGAACAAGCCGGGCGACGGCTCAGCCCGCGAGCAGGCCGCATCATGCCAGAAAGTGCTCGGCGGCGACGCCAACATCTGCTATGAATATGCCACCAAGCGTTACCGCAGCAACTGCATCAACTGGGGCATCGTTCCTTTCACGATCTCAAAGGACACTCCTTTTGAATATGTAGCCGGCGACTTCGTCTATGTCCCTGGCATCCGCGAGGCCATCCTTTCCGGCAAGGAGGAGATCGACGCCAAGGTGATCTGCGCGGGGGGAGTCAAGGACATCCACCTCTACTTCCGGAACCTCACCGCCGACGAGCGTGAGATCCTTGCTGACGGCTGCCTGATGAACTACTACGCCGCGCGGAAGAACAAGTAATATATTCGTAAAACACTTTAATTTTTGATATTCAATTATGAAAAAGATTCAGATGGTCACTCCTCTCGTTGAGATGGATGGTGATGAAATGACAAGGATCCTGTGGAAAATGATCAAGGATGAGCTTATCATTCCGTTTGTTGATCTGAAGACAGAATACTATGACCTCGGCCTCGTTCACCGTGACGAGACCGCCGACCAGGTGACGGTTGACGCCGCCAACGCCACGAAGAAGTACGGTGTGGCCGTGAAGTGCGCCACCATCACTCCGAACGCCAAGCGTATGACCGAGTACAACCTGCACCAGATGTGGAAGAGTCCGAACGGAACCATCCGTTCGATGTTGGACGGCACCGTGTTCCGCACACCTATCACCATCCCTTCCATCTCTCCTGCCGTGAAATTCTGGAAGAAGCCTATCACCATAGCCCGTCACGCCTACGGTGATGTCTACAAGAGTGTTGACATCCGCGTTGAGGAGCCGGGAGTGGCCAAGCTCATCTTCGAAGGCGAGAGCGGCAAGAGGGAGGAGCAGATTGTCCACACCTTCAAGGGTCCCGGTGTTCTTCAGGGAATGCACAACACAGACGCTTCGATCCGTTCCTTCGCCCACGCCTGCTTCAAGTACGCCCTTGACCTGGGGCAGAGCATCTGGTTCGCCACCAAGGACACCATCGCCAAGAAGTACGACGGACGTTTCCGTGAGATCTTCGAGGAGGTGTTCGCTGAGTACAAGGATGCCTTTGCCGCAGCCGGAATCGAGTATTTCTACACCTTGATTGACGATGCCGTTGCGCGTGTGATGCGCAGCGAGGGTGGTTTCATCTGGGCCTGCAAGAACTACGACGGTGACGTGATGAGCGACATGGTCTCCACCGCATTCGGTTCTCTCGCGATGATGACCTCCGTTCTCGTAAGCCCTGACGGAAAGTATGAGTACGAGGCCGCCCACGGCACCGTGACCCGTCACTACTACAAGCACCTCCAGGGTGAGGAGACCTCCACGAACCCTATCGCCACGATCTTCGCGTGGAGCGGCGCGTTCCGCAAGAGGGGCGAGCTGGACAACCTCCCTGAGCTTGTGAACTACGCCGACCAGCTTGAGGCAGCCTGCCTCGACACCCTCAACGAAGGTGTCGTGACCAAGGACCTCGCCAACCTCATGGAAGGCGTCACCCCTCAGGTCAAGAACTCCGCCGATTTTATCGCCGCCATCCGCGCCCGCCTCGAAAAGCGTCTCGCGTAAGGCCGTTTTGCCCAGTCGCAGGGTTGACCGCGGATCGGTCGCTGAGCTTGTCGAAGCGACTGCCCGTTCATTAAGATAGTCTCTGGTTGGCCGATGAATCGACTACGGTCGCTGAGCCTGTCGAAGCGACATGGCAGCCCGGTAGGGGCAAGTAAAAGTCTCCTATCTGAATTTTGCACGTTACCAAAATTCAGATAGGAGACTTTTACTTGCCTGAGTGCATCAATTACTGATCAACGTCATTAGAAATGTCATACTTTTGCCAGTAATATCCATCTTTGTTTCCGTCCGTGCGCCAGCTGCCATGTTTTGCTCACGGCCATGCTGTCCACCGCTACTTCGTGCGTATAGGTTTCCATTTCACTCACAGTCCTGCCTTTCACCCTTCTTCCGTGCGTCAAACCCCTAGTTCCACGCACCGTCGTCCATGCTCTTTTGCCTGGCTGGCCGTTTGATCCCTTTGGCTTGCACGTGGAAGGTACGGTTTCCCGAATGTAAGACATCTCTGTTTCAGCCTGCCACTCTGTCCCTATTGGTACACTACAGGACGCTTTCTTGTACCAACCACTTGCTCGCCTCTCATTGGTGCACCAGATGGTACTCCTATGTACCGACTTCATTGGTACACGGGAGTATGTGTCCTTGTACCAAACGCTGTTTTATGCTCTCTTGGTACACCAGAGTGCGTTTCCCTGTACAAAAGCAGTTACGTGCTTAGCTGGTACTTCAGAGGATATTTTCCTGTACCAAACGCTAATAATACCTCCGTTTGTACACCAATCAGCTATTTTGTGTACCGATCTCTTGTTTTTTTGAAAAAGTTATTAGCTTTGTGTATAATGGCTGTATGACTGGCCGGTTAGCATTATAACAATTTATATGCAAGGAAAATACAAAATAGTCACCCTGTGCGGAAGCACGCGGTTTAGGGATGAGTTCCTGAGGGTGCAGAAGGAGCTGACCCTCAAGGGGTACATTGTGATTTCGGTCGGGCTGTTCGGACACAGCGGCGATGACGAGGCCTTGGATGATGGGGTTAAGGAAATGCTGGATGAGATGCATCTGGCGAAGATAGATATGGCCGATGAGATATTCATTGTCAATCCTGGCGGTTACATAGGGAAAAGCACTGCGAGGGAGATTGCCTATGCCCGGAGCCACGGGAAACCGGTACGCTCATTGTGCCCGCTTCCGCAGGAGACTTCTGCCGGTAAGGACGTAATCGATTGTCCAAAGAGGGTTACTCCGGCGATGATCAACGCCTTGAATGATGGGGAGGTCTTTGTGTTCGGAAGCAACAAGGAGGGTAGGCATGGAGGCGGTGCGGCAAGAGTCGCCTTGAACAATTTCGGTGCGAAATGGGGAGAGGGTGTCGGCATGACCGGCCGCTGCTACGCGATCCCGACAATGGACGGCAGCATTGACATTATCCGCTGTCACGTGGATGATTTTACTGAATATGCAAGGGCTCATCCCGAACTGACATTCCTCGTAACTCCGATCGGATGCGGAATCGCCGGGTGGAGCGCAGACGAAATCGCCCCGCTTTTCAGGGAAGCGTCGCGGCTGGTAAACGTCACTTTACCGAAAAGTTTCTGGAAGGTTTTGGAATCATGAAGATCGAGGAGTCCATACTTTATGTACTTGCCGAGAGAGGAAACGGGTTGAGAACGGAACAGATAGCGGAAATCATCAACCAGCGTCGGCTGCACATCCGTAAGGATGGTCAACCGGTGACTTTGGCGCAGGTGTATGCCGTTGTGATGCGCTATCCGGACACTTTCGTCAAGGCTGAGGGGCGGATAATGCTGATGATCTGATTTCCGGGGGGGGCGGAAAGGGCGTTAATGCACCCGGAACGCTTATTTGAATGCTTTCCGGGGGCATTACGCTGTGATTTGCACCCGATTATTGTTGAGGTCAGGAAAAATGTCCATGTGCTGATGGCTGGGCTGCTGGCTATCTGCGCGTGATAAGGCCATTTTCGCGCACGGCAACCATTCTCAGGGAAGGTCACTCACATGCCGGTCGGGCACAGAGCCGTCGAAGTGACCGGGAGCAAAGTGTAAAGTTTCTTTACACCCGGTGTTAAATTTCTTTACACTTTCTAAAAATGGTATGATTGCTAAAATATTCATAATTAATTTATTGAGTTTTTGGCACGCCTAATGCTTGTTCCTTTTGCCGAAAAGATAAAAAGAACATGAAAAAGACAATATTCATAACATTGGCGATGATGGCCACGGCTCCGGTTTTCGCGCAGGAGCCGCTTCCCAGTCCGATGACGCTGAAGGACTGCATGGAGTATGCGATCAGCAACAGTACAAAGGTGAGGATCCAGCAGGCGTCCAACGGTGACGCCCGCCTCGCCAGAAGGGACGCGATTTTCGATGCTTTCACCCCTGAGATCAGCGGAAGCAGCTACGCTTACTACAACTTCGGACGTGCCGTTGACCCTAAGACCAACACTTACGTCACCACGACATCGTTCCACAACAGCTACGGAGTCAGCGCGGGCATCGCCCTATTCAACGGATTCAAGGCCGTTAACAACATGAAGATCTCCAAGACATCCATCGCTCTTGGCAACTCCCAAGAAGACCAGATCGAGGCTGACATCTGCCTCGCCACGATGGAGGCTTACTGCAACGTGCTTTACTACAGCCAGCTGGCCGACATCTACAAGTCTCAGGTCGAGGTCGCGGAGAGGTCCCTCGCAAAGGCCCGCCGTCAGGAGGAACTTGGGCAGAAAGGCCACGCTGATGTGGTCGAGATGGATTCCAACCTTGCCGACAAGCAGTACCAACTCGTTGAGGCCAACAACAAGCTCAACGACGCCAAGATCACCCTTGAGGACGTGATGTTCTGGTCGGAGCCAAGTGAGCTTGTCATCGACACGGCTCTTCCGACAACACTTGACTCGGAGCGGATGCTGACTGATTCCCTGGCCATGGAAGACATGGTGGATTTCGCACAGAACAATAACCCCGCTGCCCGTGTCGCAAGGTACAACCTCTTGAACGCCAAGCGGGAACTTAACACAGCCAGATGGCAGCTGCTCCCTTCGCTCAACGCCTACGCCGGCTGGTCCACGACCTACTTCACCTACCCGGGCAGCGGTTCGACATCCGACCCGTTCAAGACCCAGTTCAAGAACAACGGTGGTGAATATGTCCAGCTGTCCTTGAATATTCCTATCTTCTCCGGACTCCAGCGCCACAGCAACATCGCCAGAAAGAAGAACGCGGTCGCGAAGGCCACAGCCGAGTACGACCAGAAGATGAGAGAGATCTCAGCCGAGGTGCGCAGGGCTGTCCAGGACCGTGACGGAGCTTCCGCCGCCTACATCCAGGCGCAAAGGAAATCCGATGTGCAGGAGGAAGCATATTCATTGAATATGAAAAAGTTGGAGCAGGGGCTCATCTCTCCGATCGAGTTTCAGACGGCCTCGAACAACTACCTTGAGGCGAACGCCCAGAGGCTCAACTCGCTGCTGACCTACTTCATCAAGCGCAGCGTGGTCAACTACTACAATGGGGTGAATTATATTGACCAATGAATATGATCGCGCGGCATTTGATTGACTTTGAATGAATATACACACACAAAGGTTCGTCAGGTCGCGGAAAAGGAAAAACAATCAACGAAAAAATCAAACATTATGGACAAGATAATCGAAAAGAAAAAAGGCTGGAGATCAGCCTTCACAAAAAAGGCGATGCCTTACTGGCTTGGAGCCATCGTGGTAGTGTTCGTGCTCTACCTTGTGTTCAGAGACAATTCCAAGACCCTCAGGGTAGACAAGGACACGATCACTGTCAGCGAAGTCACTGACGGACAGTTCAACGACTACATCCGTGTGAGCGGTCAGGTCCAGCCGATGGTCACGATCCAGATCAGCCCGCTTGAAGGCGGTACAGTCCAGAAGATAATCGTGGAGGAAGGCTCTACCGTCAAGGCCGGTGAACCGATCCTTGTGCTTTCCAATGATAATCTTGATCTTCAGATACTTAACGCTGAGGCTGAGCTTGCCGAGAAGGAGAACATCCTGCGTAACACGATGATCTCGATGGAGCAGCAGAAACTCTCCCACGAGCAGAACAGGCTCCGCTACGCCTCCGAGGCAAAGCGCAACAAGAGAACCTTCGAGCAGAACCGGCAGCTCTACAAGGAGAAACTCATCTCCAAGGAGGATTTCCTCAAGGCGCAGGAGGACTACGAGCTCTCGCAGCAGAATCTTGACCTTACCCTCAAGAGCATGGAACAGGACAGCCTTTACCGCTCTACCCAGCTCCAGAGTCTCCGCGAAAGCCTGGACAACATGAAGATGAACATGCAGCTGATCCGCCGCCGTAAGGAAAGCCTGACGATCAAGGCTCCGATCGATGGAGTCCTCGGACTTCTGGACGCCAACCTTGGTCAGTACATCGGGGCCGGCACGAAGATCGGCCAGATCAACTCCGAAGGCAGCTACAAGATTGAGGCTAAGATAGATGAGCACTACATCGACCGTGTGGTTCCTGGGCTTGACGCCACATTCGAGCGTCAGAGCGAGAAATATGACGCCCAGGTGCGCAAGGTCTATCCGGAGGTGCGTGACGGCAAGTTCCAGGCGGACTTCAAGTTCGAGGGCCAGCAGCCTGACAACATCCGGACCGGCCAGACATATTACCTGAACCTTCAGCTCGGCCAGCCGGAGCAGGCTGTCCTCATCCCTCGCGGAACATTCTACCAGAAGACCGGTGGCAAGTGGATCTATGTCCTCACCAAGGATGGCGGCAAGGCCGTCAAGCGCGAGATACGCATCGGTCGCCAGAACCCTCAGTTCTACGAGGTTCTCGAAGGTCTGGAGCCGGGCGAGAAGGTCATCACCTCTTCCTACGACAACTACGGCGACAGCGATGTGCTTGTCTTCTAGGTGATTAATGAATATCTGGGCGTGGCCCCCGAGCTTGTCGAAGGTCCGCCAAAACAAGAATATAAACAATAACAAATAAAAATCTTAAAGCCATGATTAAAGTTACAAATCTCTCCAAGGTCTTCAGAACCGAAGAAATCGAGACAACAGCCCTCAACGGGGTCTCATTCGAAATCGCAGATGGTGAATTCGTCGCCATCATGGGCCCTTCAGGTTGCGGCAAGTCAACCCTGCTGAATATCCTCGGCCTTCTTGACAACCCGACCAGCGGATCTTATGAACTTCTCGGCACGGAGGTCAGCAAACTCAAGGAGAAGGAGCGCACAAAGTTCCGCAAAGGCAACATCGGTTTCGTGTTCCAGAGTTTCAACCTGATCGATGAACTGAATGTTTACGAGAACATCGAGCTTCCTTTGAGGTACCTGAACATCTCAGCGGCCGAGCGCAAGCAGAAAGTCACCGAGATCATGAAGAGAATGGCCATCAGCCACAGGGCGCAGCACTTCCCTCAGCAGCTTTCCGGAGGTCAGCAGCAGAGAGTGGCCATCGCCCGTGCCGTGGTCGCAGGTCCGAAGCTGATCCTGGCCGATGAGCCTACCGGTAATCTGGACTCCAAGAACGGTAAGGAGGTGATGGATCTTCTGACCGAGCTCAACAAGGAGGGTACGACAATCGTGATGGTGACCCACTCCCAGAGAGACGCCGCCATCGCCCAGCGCACAATCGACCTCTTCGACGGCCAGATTGTCTCTGACGTGAAGAACGAACTCTAGCATCTTTTTCGTGAGGATCGGCCATAGACCCGGTGGAGCTGATGACCGCCGGTGCGGACTTGACAGTAGATAATGTATTATACCCATAAGCGCCGGTCCTCACGTTTAAGATTATATTGGATTGGCGGATGGTTGCCACGACGAACCCTCCGCGCTTCGCTCTCCGTCCCTCCCAGCCTGACGGCCGGCCCCTCCCGCTTATGGCCGCGGGTGGCCAAGGTTCGCTGCGGCGACCTTCCGCCAAGGCTAAAAACGGCCGTGGAGGCTAAGAGATTGAACATTAAGAATATGCTTAGATGTACTCCTGCCTGGAATGGTGGGGAGAATATGTAGGTAAAAGATTGAAAAACAAATGGTTGGCCTCCACGAGGCCGTAGACAGAGAATATGAACAGTTTCATTAACTTCTTGAAGCGCAACAAACTTTACAGCGCTGTCAACCTTCTGGGACTCAGCCTCTCGATGGCGTTTGTCCTGCTTCTGGCTGTGTATGTCACCAGCCAGCTCGGTATCGACTCGTTCCAAAAGAACGCTGACCGGATTTATGTGATCGCCCAGAAAGAGACCCTTTCGTCCGCTTACTGGCTGTCCCGCCATATGAAGGCGAACTTCCCAGAGATTGAGAAGTCAGCGTCATATTCCAGCAACGGATTGCAGGAGTACAAGATCGATGGCAATATCGTGAACGCTCGGACATCCTACGCTGACTCTTCGTTTTTCGATATGTTCAGTTTCCCTCTTGTGGAAGGTGATTTCCGTGAGTGGAAGGCCTCGATAAGTGGTGTCTTGATCAGTGAGTCTTTCGCCAAGGCTCAGTTCGGAGATAGGGATCCTGTCGGACGTGAGATACGTTTTGACGGCGCGGACTCGACGGTAAGCAACCTGACAGTCTCAGGTGTGTTCAAGGACATTGAGAACTCCATCATCAGACCGTGCGACATTTTCCTTCGCGGAGAGATTATGACGATCACCAACCAGGCAAACGATGAGCGCATGTCCAACGCCGGATCATCCACTTGCTTTGTGATGGCTTATCCGAACGCAGATCTTCCGGCCAGACACGATGATATTCTTAAATGGTGCCGGGCGAATTTCTGGACATATTTATCAGACTATGGCGGAGACGAGAATGACGTGAGAATCATTCCTTTGCGGGATATCTATTTCCTGTCGGACGGCAATGAGGACTATAACGACGGTCTGGTTCTTGGCAACAAGACGACCGTGATGCTGCTTGCTGGAATGTGCTTCCTGCTGCTTCTGTTCGCCATCCTGAACTATGTGAACATGACCACGGCTCTCTCCGGCTTCCGCGCCAAGGAGATGGCCACCAGAAGGCTTATCGGTGCCACGAAAGGGGGCATATTCCTGAAAATGATTGTCGAGAGCACCATCATCTGCGCGGCCGCTATGATCGTCGCCATCCTGCTTGGCGAGGCCATTTCCCCAGCGGCTTCGAAGGTGCTGAACTATGACATCTCGATCTTCGAGGCTGTCTCTCCGGTGAGTATGCTTATTTGTGTCCTGTTCACGGTTCTGGTCGGTGTCATCGCTGGTATCGTGCCTGCGCTCATCATCCAGAAGGCCGAGCCAATCGAGATTGTCCGAGGCACGCTCAGGCTCAAGACCAAGACCCTTTACAGCAAGGTCATCATTGTCATTCAGAATGTCATCACTGTGGTGATGCTTGTGACGGCGTTCACGATGTTCCTCCAGATCCGCTCAATGATCAACGCTCCGGTGGGTTACAATACTGAGGATCAGATCACCATCAGCAATCAGTTCGGCCTTGCAGGTGATTTGACTCCACTCATCAACAAGCTTAAGGCTGAGAGTTGCATCGAGGCCGTCGGACTTGGAGATGGGCATCCGATGTTCATGACCAACAACTGGACTATGTCCACCGAAAGCGGAAGAGAGGCTTCGTTCCAGTTGATCAAGGGCGACAGCACCTATTTCAATATCCTTGGAATCAGGAAGAAACAAGACAATCACACTCCGGACTGCTATTGGTTGAATGAATATGCCTACGGAGTCCTCGGCATCGACGAGACCGCCACGGAGTTCACGACCAAGTCTAACCGCACGATGCAGATCGGTGGCATCTACTATGATTTCAAAATCAAGCCTTTGCTGGAGGAGCAGCATCCTGCGCTGATCTACCAGTATGACGAATATCCTGCCAAGAGCTGGCCGTGGACGATTCTTATCAAGACCACACCGGATCACAAGGAGGCGTTGGCGAGAGTGAAAGCTGTCTTTGATGAGATGTACCCGGACAAGATATTCGATGCTTCCTATGTGGAGGATGACATCAAGATGGTGTTCTCTTCCGAGAGGAGGGTGCTGGAGATCATGGTCATATTCACAATCCTTTCACTGCTGGTTTCGGCTCTCGGTCTTGTGGCGATGAGTTCGTACTACATGCAGCAGGAGCGTAGGACGGTCTCTTTGAAGAAGGTCTATGGCGCTGATTACAACTCTGTTCTGTGGGGTTTGGTCGCTGAGTTCATGAAGATGATAGGTGTGGCGTTCATCATCGCTGTGCCTGTGGCCTGGTACCTGATGCACACCTGGCTGAACGGATATTCCTACCGCATCGGTCTCCACTGGTGGATCTTCGCCCTCGCCGGCCTGTTCACCGCTGTGATTGCCGTCCTGGCCGTCCTCTGGCAGGCTATCCGCGCGGCACGCACCAATCCGGCAATTGAACTGAAAAAGGAATAGCACTTCTGTCACTGAACTTGTCGAAGAGACAGTATATGGACTTGAAATCTGTTACGGTTTTGTCTTTATCATCCGGAAGGTTGCCACAGCGAACCTTGGCCACGAGGACTGGCTGACAAAATCCGTGAGAATATTCAAGGGGAAGGTTGCCACAGCGAACCTTGGCCACCCGCTGCCATAAGCGGGATGGGCCCGGCCGCAGGCTGGGAGGGACGGAGCGCTAAGCGCGGAGGGTTCGTCGGGGCAACCTTCCGGATGTGACACAAAGGCCGTGGAGCCTAAACGATTGAGGATTAGGAATATGTTGGGGTGTACTCCTGTCCTTGGAGGGAGGGAGTAAATATAAGCAAAATATTGAACCATAAATAATTAGCCTCCACGAGGAGGAATGAATATGAGAAGAGTAAGTGATTTGATAATCAAGGTTCTGTCCTTGGGAGTGGGAATGGCGATTGCCATCATCCTGATTGCGAAAGTGTGCTTTGAACTGTCGTATGACAATGCCTATCAGGATGTTGACAGGATTTACAGGATTCGTACGGGCATAGTTCGCCAAGGTGATGACAAGGATTTCGGACAGGTCAGCGGGGCTGTGGCTCCGGGATTCAAGGCCGAGGTTCCAGGCGTGCTTGAGGCCACAAGATTCTCTGGCGTATTTAACAATCAGAATTTCATCATTGATGAGGAAGGAAGCAAGGTGGAAGCCAGGCACATCATCACCGACTCTTGCTTCTTCAAGATATTCGACAGGCCATTCCTTGCGGGAGATCCTGAGAAGGCGTTGAAGTCATGGAGCGGCTTTGTCGCTGTGTCAAGGGCATTCGCCGAGAAGTTAGGCGGAATCAATGAGGCCATTGACAAGCAGATCGCCAACGAAGAGGTCCCGAATCTGAAACTGACCATCTGCGGAGTCTATGAAGATTTCCCGAAGAACGGCTCCATCCATCCAGATGTCATCCTGTCCATTGAGACGATGAGTTCCTGGAGCCTTAACAACTGGCTCGGCAACGACCGTTACATCGGATTCGTGAAACTTGCCGAAGGAGTAGACCCTGCGTCCCTTAAGGATGCGATCCACGAGATGCAGAAAGCGCATCAGCCATTGGATGAACTGGAAAAGAACGGCACCACGATGTGGTACTTCCTGGCGCCTCTTGCCAAGGAACACAGCTCCCAGCCGGAGGTCAGGAATCTGGTCTTCATCCTGTCTATTGTGGCCATCCTGCTTCTTCTCGTCTCCATAATGAACTACGTCCTAGTGGCCATCTCGGATGTCATCCGCAGAGCCCGCGAGGTAGGAGTCCGCAAATGCTACGGAGCCGAAGCATGGGACATCAACAAGATTCTCCTCAAGGAAACAGCCGGCAACCTGGGACTTTCCCTTGTGGTAGCCGCGTTGCTTGTCCTGGCGTTCAGAGGCGCTGTGGAATCCCTGCTCGGAGTCCCTGTCCAGGATCTTGTCACTCCGCTTTCCGTTTGGATCATCATCGGAATTGTCATCCTTGTGTTCCTTGTCTCCGCCATCATCCCGGCCCAGATGTTCAACAGGATTCCAATCTCCAGCGCCTTCAGAGGCTACAAGGAGAGCAAGCGCCGCTGGAAGATCTCCCTTCTGGCCTTCCAGTTCGCCATCAATGCCGTGCTTGTGTCCCTAGTGCTGATCGTAAGCTTCCAGTACCGCAAGGTTCTGAACACTGATCCGGGCTACGAGTACAAGAACCTGGTCTATGAGACATTCTCGTCCTACGACCAGACCAGAATGAATGCGATAGCCGGTGCCCTCCGCGCCCTCCCAGAGGTCGAGGCAGCTGAGCTGACATACACCCTGCCTTTTAACCGGGCATCCGGCAACAACGTAAGTCTGCCGGGAGACGACCGCGAGCTTTTCAACATTGCCGATGAATATGGTGCCTCGGAAGGTTTCTTTGACATGTTGGGCTTCCGTCTTGTCGAGGGATCTGTCCCTAAAGGACCGAACGATGTGGCTGTCAGCAAGTCGTTTGTGACCAAGATGGCCGCCTTCGCGGACTGGTCTGACGGAGCCGTGGGCAAGATTGTCAACATCTCCGAACACGGGCAGGTCACCATCTGCGGAGTTTATGAGGATTATGTCATCGGAGATGTCACCGACATGGACGAGCGTCCGAGTGTCCGCTTCTGCTGGAAGAGTGACTTCTACACTGAGGAATATAAGGAGAAGGGTGGATATGATTGGGCCGGCCTGATGCATACCATTGTCATCAAACTGAACGAAGTCACCCCTGCGACTATGCGCAAGGTTGAGAAAACCATCAAGGAGGTGGCTCCGGACAGCGACGCTGAGGTGAAGGCATATTCAGAGACGCTTACGAGCATGTACGATTCGACCAAGCAGATGAAACGTACCTACGAGCTCGGCTCCTTGTTCGCACTTCTGATCGCCATCATCGGTCTCATCTCCTACGTCCGTGACGAGAACTACCGCCGCAGCGCAGAGATAGCTGTCCGTAAGGTCAACGGTGCCCAGTCCTCCGAGATCGTGTCGATGCTTGTGATGGATGTGCTAAAGATGGCTGTCATCGCAGTGATCATCGGTGACGCAGGAGCCTGGCTTGTGGCTCATTACTGGCTCCAGCAGTTCCCGGTCAAGATTGCCCTGGGCCCTCTGTTCTTCATCGCAGCCGACATCATTGTCCTCGCCATCATCGTGGCCACAATCGCCATCGGCTCCCTGAGAATCGCCCGCATGAACCCTGTAGATTCCCTCAAGAGCGAGTAGCGCTGCCGTATCTTCCTGGTCGTAGAGCCTGTGACCCGGCCCTTCGACGAGCTCAGGGATAAGACTTGACGGTCGTGGCAGTTAACTGTTTGTTAAACAGTAAAATGAACAAGTTCGTGGTGCCGTTTCAAACACCACGAACTTGCTTTATTGTCTGGTAACCAGTTGATTACCTGCCACGCATTCAGAATCAATGAGTGGCGTATAACTTATTGATACCAAGCGAATAGACGTCTCTTCTTTAGAGAGAAACTGCTAAAGGGGAATGGTTATATTTCTGATAATGAATATGATCCATTTTACAGCCTCCTTTGCCACCCTCGGCCATAAGCGTGAGGGACCCAGCTGTCAGGCTGGGAGGGTGCTTCGGCCCTTCGGCAAACTCTGAGAACAGTTTCTTTTTACTTGAATATGAGCGTGAAGATAGTCGCTTCGGAGTCCGAGCGGGTGAGGCGGAGGGTGCCGCCGTGCATCCTCATGATCTGGCGGGAGAGACTGAGGCCGATGCCGCTGCCGTCCGGTTTTGTGGTGAAGAACGGAATGAAGATCTCCTCCTGACTCGCTGCGCTGATCGGTGGCCCGTCATTGCTGACATTTATAATGACGTTGTCCCGCTTGTCAATCTCGGCGGAGATCTCGATGTGCTTCGCTCCGGCCTGGGCGGCGTTCTTGACCAGGTTGATGAGAATCTGAGAGATCTGGCTCTCGTCTGCGTACAGCAGGACATCTTCGGTTTTCTCCACGAATTTCGCCACTGCTCCGGCGGCTGTCAGAACAGGCTGGCTGAGGTCAATCACCTTGGCGGCAAGGTCACGCGCGAAGAAGGCCTTCCTTACCGGTACGGCCACGTGGGTCAGATCCCTGTATGAATTGACGAACTTTATCAGGCCACGGGACGAGCTGGCGATCGTCTCCAGACCTGCCTTGAGGTCTGGGCCGTCTGAGGGCAAAGTGATCGTCCCGGCATATTCGGAAAGAGCCTCGGAAAGGGAAGCGATCGGTGTGACGGTGTTCATGATCTCGTGGGTAAGGACCCTGATGAGTCTGGTCCATGACTCAGACTCGTTCTCCTCAATGGTCTCCGAGATGTCGTTCACCGCGATGATTTTCACGTCCTTGTGCCCGATGTGGGCGGAAGTGGCGGAAAGAGAGATGTTTGTCTGCGAGCTTTCTGAATATATCGACGCTTTTTGGTCAAGTCCTTCCTCCACTTTCTCGAATGCGCCTCTTAAAGAAGGACTTACGATGTCCAGTTGTCTTAAAGTGCTCAGAGAAGACACCCCAAGGAGAACCAGTGCCTGCTTGTTGGTGTAAAGCACTGAATCCGTCCCGGACTCCAGCACTACGATGCCGGTCTTGGCCTTGTCCAGCATCTGCCCGTAATATTCCTCCTGCTCCCTGATGTCAGCGGTCTCTTTCTGGAATATGGTCCGGATTCGGTTCAAAGTGCGGTTGATCTTCCGGCTGCCCAAGCCTCCTTCGTCGAACCTGAAATTGGTCTCCTTATCCTCCAGTGCGTCAAGCATGTAGGTGACTTTCTTAAGGATGCGATGCCTTGTCAGAAGCACCGCAACCAAAGCCACCAGCACTAACACGCCAGCCGGAATCGCTATCTGAGACCACAGTGGCATATTCCTAAATACCGTATTTCTTGAGCTTGCTGTAGAGGGTCGGGCGGCTGACATTCAACGCCTTGGCCACCAGCGACATATTCCCTGAATATTTCTCCACGGCGGCCCGGATCGCCTTCTCCTCGACCTCCTCCAATGTCGCCACCGATGGCTCGCTCCCTTCGGCCAAAGCCTCTGACGGAAGCTGCAATTCCCTTACTGTCAAAACATTGCCTTCGGCGAGAATCACCGCCTTCTCGATGCAGTTCTGTAGCTCACGAATATTCCCGCTCCAGTGGCATTCCTTCAGCGCGGCCTTGGCTTCCGGAGCGATTCCCTCCACCTCGCGATGGTACTTCTCATCGAATCTTTTAATGAATATCTCAGCGAGCGGCACGATGTCCTCCGGACGCTCCCTCAGGGCCGGAAGGTGGATGCTCATCGTGTTGATCCTGTAGAAAAGATCCTCCCGGAAAGTGCCTTCCTGCACCTTCCGGCGCAGGTCCATGTTCGTCGCGCAGACAAGGCGGATGTTCACGTTCCGTGGTTTGGTGTCTCCGACACGGGTGATCGTCCTGTTCTGAAGGACCCTCAGAAGCTTTGCCTGAAGATGCAGGGGAATATTCCCGATCTCGTCCAGGAAGAGGGTCCCGCCCTCGGCCAACTCGATTTTTCCGGCCTTGTCAGAGTAGGCGTCAGTGAACGCTCCCTTGACATGGCCGAAGAGCTCGCTCTCGAAAAGGGTCTCCGGGATCGCCCCCGCATCGACGCTGACCATCGGACCGTTCCGCCTATCGGAATGATTGTGTATCTCTCTGGCCAGAAGGTCCTTGCCGGTTCCGTTCTCGCCTGTGATCAGCACCGTCGCGTCTGTGGGGCCGATCTTTTCGATCGTCTTTTTGATCTCCGACATGGCTTGGGATGAGCCCCAGTACATCCCGGTCGGACCGGTGGAATATTCACCGGACCGCTGACTTCCTTTCCGGTTCTCCGCCACCGCCCTTTCCAGCGTGGCGAGGAGTTTCTCGTTCTCCCAAGGCTTCACGATGAAGTCGAAGGCGCCTCTTTTCATCCCCTCGACCGCAAGCGAGATGTCGGCGTAGGCAGTGAACAGCACCACCTTCTGGTTCGGGTTGTTGTTGCGTAACTCGCTGAGCCAGAACAGTCCCTCGTTTCCTGTGTTGATGTCGGTGTTGAAATTCATGTCCAACAGGATCACGTCCGGCCGAAAGGTGTTCACCGTGCTGATCAGCTGTGCGGGCGACGGCAGGATCTCCACAGCCTCGAACCGCATAGGCAACAGGATCTTCAACGCAGACCGGATCCCCGCGTTGTCATCAACCACAAGTATTTTTCCGACTTTCTTCATACTCAGAGGACTGAATTATTCCGAGGCGGATCCAGAGACAGTGATGTTCCCGATTCCGGCGGCTTTAAGGTCCGCGACAAGCGCGTCCACTGTGGCTTTGTCTTCGAAAGGTCCCGTCGTGAACACGACAGCTCCGGACTCTGTGGTCTTGATCAGATCCTTGTCCGGATGCTGCCTGAGCACCGACATGGCTTGCTCCGGCAGTGACTGGCCGTTCTCCGGATAGATTTTGATCATGTACAGAGTCTTTATTTTTTCTTCAAGAGACCTGGCTTTCGACACGCCTATCACCTGTCCGTCCAGGAAAGCGTCGATCTGTGCATCGCGGAATCCCCGGTTCTTGACTTTGTTGAGGTTGGACAGGGCGTCCTTGTACGACCTGAACAGCCCAACCGAGTAGGCCAGCTTTCCCGATGCTGTTGTCCTCTCGAAGACAGGGCTCAGCCCATTCAGGTCCGCCACTTTTGCCTTTCGGCTCAAGGTGAAGATTCGGATCTGGTACACAAGGCCTTCCGGCAGAGTGTTGTTTTCGGCGAATCTGCCTTCAGGAAGAATCATCAATGAATAGTCGAAAGTCGGTTTTGGCCTCTCGATGTTCAGGTGAAACGCGGGGCCGTAACTGTTCTTTGAGAATGTGTAGCCTGAGGACGCTCCGACTATTTCCTTGTCCGCTTCGGCTTGAAGCTTCCGCGTGTCGATCACAATCCCGTTGGCGAGAAAATCCATCTCTATGTTCTGGAGATCCTTGACCGCCATGTTAAGCGCGTTGTTCAATGTTGGAATCATTGTTTCTCTCTCCGCGATCTTGGAAGAGAGAGCGGTTTTTTTGGCTCCCTCTGTGGCCGCAAGGCCCGCGCGCATCTTGTCAAGGCTTTGTCCGAACCTTGCTATGGAATCACGCAGGATCCGTACCTCCCGCATCTTGTCCATGTATTTCCTGATGTTCTCATCGTGCTGTTCCGCATCCTGGGCCGTGGGGCCGTTGCCGATTCTCTCCGGGCTTCCGTCCGGATTCAGCGCCGCCAAATTCCTGAGTTCTTCAACATCGGTGACAGCTTTGCGGACCGGCATGCTGTCATATTCAAGGACATAGATTGTCACACTGTCTTTCCCGCAATCGCGGTTTGAGGCGAAGATCGAGTACTTCCCGTCCTCAGTGTTTACAAAAAGGAAGTCATCATAGGGCGATGAATATGGGAACCCCATGTTTTCAGGTACATCCCAATCCCCGGATTCTTCGTTCCAGTTCGAGACATAGAGATCATAACCCCCCATGCCGAACAGACCTTTTGAAGCGAAAAAGAGCGACTTGCCGTCAGGGGAGAGCATCGGGTAAATCTCGTCGGAGGAACTTGTCAACCGCTCGTTGATGAGTGTCGGCGCCGACCAGAGGGTGTCAGTCAAATGTGTCTTGTAGATGTTCCGGATGCCTTCATCGTCCTTGGCGGAATAGTAGATGTCCTTTGCGTCATCGACAATGTAGATGGCTTGGGAAAGGTTGTCTCCGGGAAGGGAGTCCAACTGGTTCGGGGTTTTTCTCCAGCTTTTGTCTGGCAACGGGTAGTACAACAGAAAATCCTTAAGAGGGAATGTCTGCCTGGCAACCACGTCAGGTTGGCTGCAGAAGTTCATCATGTTGAGGCCGTTGCGGGCCATTAACAAGCGATCCTCTTCCTTTTGGGAAGCGGTGGAGTCCAAAGCTGCCAAGGCTCTTTCGCAGAGTTTCACGGCCTCGGCGAAATTGTAGGCCGTTCTGCAGGAGTCTGCCTTATCCAAAAGTCCCGCCGCGGAGACTTGCGCGGACGCTTCCGGGGCGAAGGCGATCTGCGTGAGCAGAACGAATAAGCCGATGAATATCTTGTTTCTCATTCTAAAAACACGGTCATTGCGTCTGCAAAAATAAGAAATACTTGGCAGATAATTTCTTTCTAAGAAAAAAATGCTAAATTTGTACCCCTATTTTTATGCGCAAAATTAAAACAATAAAATAAAGACAAAATTATGCAAAGTAAAGGTTGGATCAGGCTTGTCGCCATTCTGCTTGCGATAGCTTCCATTTGGCAGCTGTCCTTCACGGCGGTGACTGCAATCCAGGAAAAGAAAGCGGAAAATTTCGCTGAGAAAGCCGCTGAGGCGGCCCGGAATTCAGCGGATTTCGCTCGGATTCCTGAGAATGACCAGGCTTATTACCTGGACTCGATCAGGAAGGAACAGAACAGGGTATTCATCGATTCCATCTCCACGAAGAAGGTATTCCTGTGGAACACCTACAAGGATTGCAAGGCCAAGGAGATCAATCTTGGCCTTGACCTCAAGGGAGGTATGAATGTGATGCTGCAGGTGCAGCTTCAGGACCTTGTCAAGGCTATTGCCGGTGACAACACGAATCCCGAGTTTCAGAAGGCTCTTGCCCTTGCCAAGGAGCGTAGTGTCAATTCCAGGGAAGACTACATAACCCTTTTCGCCGACGCGTGGAAGGAGGTGGGCAATGGCCAGCGCCTCGCCCAGATCTTTGGCACCTACGACATGAAGGACCGGATCTCTCCGACATCCTCCGACGCCGAGGTCATCAGCGTCATACGGGATGAGGCCGAGAGTGCGGTGGCGAACTCGTTCAACGTGCTCAGGAGCCGTATCGACCGTTTCGGCGTGACACAGCCTTCCATCCAGAAACTTGGCAACAGCGGACGCATCCTTGTCGAGCTTCCGGGCGTGAAGGAGCCGGAGCGTGTAAGAAAGCTCCTCCAGGGTACAGCGTCCCTTGAATTTTGGGAAACCTACAACAGCCAGGAACTTGCCGGCTATCTCGCCGAGGCCAATGCAAAGCTTGCCGAGATCCTTTCCGGCGAGGCCGACTCTACGGCCACCGTTGCCGCGGAGCCTCGCGCCGAGAAAGAGGCAATGGAGGGCGCTGATTCCCTTCTCAATTCCGAAATCGCCCAGAACCAGAGTTCAAGCGCCGAGGCCGAGGCTTACAAAAAAGCCAATCCTCTCTTCGCTGTGCTTACTCCTTCCGGGGCCAACAATGCCTGCATAGGTTTCGCCTCCGCCATAGACACAGCCAAGATCAACAGGTATCTCAAGATGCCTCAGATCGCCGAGATATTCCCGGCGGAGTTCAAGCCTATGTGGTCAGTAAAGCCTTCCGTTTATGTTCAAGGCGACAATGTCTATGAGCTCGTGGCCATAAAGGCTACGTCAAGAGACGGCAAGGCCAAGCTTGACGGCGGTGTGATCACTGACGCCCGTGTCGTTTACGACCACGGATCCAATGGTGAGCCATCTGTCTCCATGACCATGAACGCTGAGGGTGCGAACATCTGGGCCCGCATGACCAGCGACAACGTCGGCAGGCAAATCGCCATCGTTCTTGATGACATGGTATATTCATACCCTAATGTGCAGAACGCCATCCCGGGCGGCAGCTCCTCCATCACCGGCCACTTCACGCCGGACGAGGCCACCGACCTTGTGAACGTCCTCAAGTCCGGTAAGCTTCCCGCCCCTGCCACAATCATTCAGGAACAGGTTGTGGGCCCTTCCCTCGGAGCCAAGTCCATCAACGCCGGTATGATCTCATTCGTCATCGCGTTCCTCTTGGTTCTCATCTACATGATCTTCTTCTATCAGGGCGCCGGTGTCGCCGCTGACATCGCTCTCCTTTGCAACGTGCTTCTCCTCTTCGGGGTCCTCGTCTCATTCGGAGCAGTCCTGACACTTCCCGGCATCGCCGGTCTTGTCCTGACAATGGGTATGGCCGTCGACGCCAACGTGATCATCTACGAGCGCATCAAGGAGGAACTTGCCGCAGGCAAGGGTCTGGGCAAGGCTGTGGCCGATGGCTACAAGAACGCCTACTCCGCCATCATCGACGGTCAGGTGACCACCCTCCTTACCGGTATCGTCCTCTTCGTGTTCGGCTCAGGCCCTGTTCAAGGTTTCGCCACCACATTGATCATCGGTATCATCACCTCTGTCCTCACCTCAATCTTCATCACAAGGCTTATCTTTGATGACCGCATCCAGAAGGGCAAGAGCATCTCGTTCGAGAACAATCTTACCAAGAACTTCCTTAAGAACACTCACTTTGACTTCATCGCCGCCCGAAAGTGGTCCTACATCATTTCCGGCGCTTTGATCGTCATCTCCATTGTCTCTATCTTCACCAAGGGCTTCACATACGGTGTGGACTTCACCGGAGGCCGTACCTATGTTGTCCGTTTCGATCAGCCGGTCACTGCCGAGCAGGTCAGGAATGCCGCCGTCGCTGAGTTTGACGGAGCCGTCGAGGTCAAGCAGTTTGGTGGAGAGAGCCAGATGAAGATCACGACTCAGTACAAGAATGATCAGGAGTCATCAGATGTTGACGCCGAGGTCGAGGCTAAGCTCTTCAATGCCTTGAAGCCTTTCTTCGCCGAGAAGGACATCACTTTGGATGAGTTCAAATCCACGGTTGACAATCCTAATGGTATTATTTCTTCGGACAAGGTCGGCCCTACAATCGCCAATGACATGAAGAGAGATGCCATCATAGCTGTAATCCTTTCCCTGCTCGTGATCTTCGCCTACATCGCGTTCCGGTTCAATGGTTGGACATGGGGCCTTGGTGGAGTTGTCTCACTTGCCCACACAGCGATCATCGTTATTGGCTTCTTCTCCTTGTTCTCTGGAATCCTGCCGTTCAATCTCGATGTTGACCAGACGTTCATCGCGGCGATCCTGACGATCATCGGTTACGCCATCAACGACAATGTGGTTATCTTTGACCGAATCCGTGAGTACAGGTCTCTGCATCCTAATGTTGATGTGAGGACGAACACCAACCAGGCCATCAACGCGACGTTGACCCGTACGGTCAACACCTCAGTCTCCACCCTCGTCACGATGCTTGCCATCGCGATCTTCGGCGGGGAGTCCATCAGAGGTCTTGCTGTCGCCCTGATCCTTGGTATCTGCATCGGTACTTACGCTTCCATCTTCATCGGAACACCTGTGATGTACGATGCCACGGTTTGGAATCAGAAGCGTCTCGCCGCCAAAAACGGCACTGCAACTAAAGGTTCAAAGAGATAATCTTTGATTAATGAATATGCGAAAGCGTCGGCTCATTCGGGTCGACGCTTTTTTCGCGCTGCGCGCAATAATCTTTTACGTTTCCGTGTTTCTGGGATTTCGTTCTATGTGCGCGACTATATTATTCTTTTCTAGCCTTTTGAGCTGTATGACATGTTCTGGAGAGGGGTTTCTTTGGGGGTATTGTCGAAAAAAATTATGTTTCTTATGATTCTTATATGTTTCTTTGCGGATTATATTGTTTAGAATGACTAACTTGGTGCCGGATTCCAGAATGGATTCTGGGATTCAGGTGTTATACTGTCAAACTTAGCTTTAACTATGGGACTTTTAGAGAAGAATAAGACATTCAGGCTGGAGGCTGTTGGCCAGACAACCATTAACCAAGAGACCAGTGATCAAGAAGTAAACGATCAAGAGGCGGACAACCCAAAGGGCTCAAACCAGAAACCATTCGGTCAGGAGACTGTTGACAGGGATCATGAGAGGATGTCAGCGGATGACTTCTACCGGAAGCGCTACCTTCACTGTCGCCGACTAATGGAGAAGGACGTACGGTTCTCTGGTATGACGGACGATGAAAGAGATGCCTACGCCCAACGCTTGGCGACTCCGGAGTACCTTGACCTAACCTGTGACTGGGCCTTCAAGTACATATTCCAGAACCATCCAGACCTGCTGATTTTACTTCTTAACGACATCCTTCAGGAGGACATCAAATCGGTTGAGTTCAGAAACACAGAACTGACGGAGATCTCTCCGAAGGACAAGAGGATACTTTTGGACCTCCTTTGCAAGACATCGAGCGGAATGATTTTGGTAGAGATGCAGAAGGCGTTGCGCTTTGACCAGCGTGACCGCTTGCTCTTCTACGGTTCAAGACTTGTGACCAGACAGGTTGAAAGAGGTGATGAGGAATATGTCCTGTCCCCCGTCAAGGTTATATGTATCATGAACTATGAGGACGATCATCCGAACTCTCCGGAAGAAAAGATTCTATACCATTACCGTTTGCAGGAGGTCGAGACTGTTGAGCCGTTCGGTGACCAGATGTCTTTCTATCTGTTGGAGTTGCCGAGGATAATGCGCTACACAGAAGAGTATGACAGTCCGATTGCCGCATGGTGCAGGATATTCAGAAATTTCGCTATCTTTGCCAAGTCGAGGTCGGAAAGGGACGTTGTGTTTGACAAACTAGAGCGGGCGATGCGAATCAGCGGTCTTGACGATAGTGAGATTGATAACTATTTCAGTGACATGATGACAGAGAAAGAGATGCATCCATACATTGAGGGAGCCAGACAGCAGGGTTACCGTCATGGTGTAGAACAGGGTAGAACTGAAGGCATGAAAGAAGGAATAGAGAAAGGAATAGAGAACGTCGCTGCGTCTATGCTGAATGGTGGGATGTGTGTTAGTGACGTGGCACGCTTCACGGGGTTATCGGAGCAGCGTTTAAATGCTTTGAGCCGAAAATAGCCCAGTAAGTTTTTATTGCCCTATGTCTTTTAATAAGGCCTGACCGATAAAAGAAATCAGCCAGACCTTATTGCATATTTCGTCAGTGGATTACCTGATCATATTCTTCGGGTCAAGAGCCTTGTCAAGTTCTTCTTTGGTGATGAGGCCTTTCTCAAGGACGATGTCATAGACCGAGCGGTTGGTCTCAAGGGCTTCTTTGGCGATCACTTCGTTAGCGTTCATATTCACTGATGTGTCGGCTTCTCCCTGCTCGTGACCTTCGCCTACATCGCGTCTCGGTTCAATGGTTGGACATGGAGCCTTGGTGGAGTTGTCTCACTTGCCCACACTGCGGTCATCGTTATTGGCTTCTTCTCCTTGTTCTCTGGAATTCTGCCGTTCAACCTCGATGTTGACCAGACGTTCATCGCGGTGATCCTGGCGATCATTGGTTACGCCATCAACGCGACGTTGACCCGTACAGTCAACACCTCAGGGGCAATAGTCAATGAATAATAAATTGAAATTTCTTGCGCCAGTTTTGCTTATAATCTTTTTTGGACTTACCTTTGCCATATAGATAATAAAATAATTTATAAAACCGATAATATTAAATCATTATGAGCGAAGAGAAATTCAGGATTGAATCCGATCTTCTTGGGGAACTTCAGGTTCCGGCTGAGGCCTATTATGGAGTTCAGACACAAAGGGCTCTCAACAATTATAAAATATCAAACACCAGGATGCGCGACTATCCTGAGTACGTCATCGCTATGGCCTGCATAAAGTTGGCTGCTGCTCAGACGAACAAGGAACTCGGAGCGCTAGAGCCACACATCGCAGATGCCATCGTTGCCGCTTGCCGTGAGATCATTGATGGAAAACTCCATGACCAGTTCCCTGTCGATATGATGCAGGGTGGAGCCGGCACGTCAGTGAATATGAACGCAAACGAGGTCATAGCCAACAGAGCCCTTGAAATCATGGGGCACAAAAAAGGCGAGTACCAGTTCTGCTCTCCTAACGATCATGTCAACTGCGCCCAGTCCACAAATGATGCCTATCCTTCTGCTTTCCGCTACGCTTTCATCAGAATGAACAGGAAGATGGAGAAGAGCCTCAAGGATCTCATAGGCGCATTCAAGGACAAGGGAGAGGAATTCAAGCATGTGATCAAGATGGGACGCACACAGCTCCAGGACGCTGTGCCCATGACATCCGGACAGGAGTTTCACGCTTTCGCCACCAACCTTGAGGAAGAGGTTCTCAACCTTGAGAGAAACGTGAACCTTCTCTACGAGATCAACATGGGCGGAACAGCCATCGGCACCGGACTTAACGCCAAGCCTGGATTCGCCGAACTCTGCGCCAAGAAGATGACAGAACTCACTGGAGAGCACTTCATCGCTGCTCCAGACCTCGTGGAGGCGACACCTGACACAGGTGCTTATGTCAGCTACTCCGGAGCCCTGAAAAGGCTGGCCGTCAAGTTGTCCAAAATCTGCAACGATCTCAGACTATTGGCCTCCGGTCCGCGTTGTGGGTTCAAGGAGATCAATCTTCCGCCTATGGCTCCAGGCTCATCAATCATGCCTGGCAAGGTCAATCCCGTCATCCCTGAGGTTACCAACCAGGTATGTTTCAAGGTGATCGGCAACGACACGACCATCTCTTTCGCCGCCGAGGCAGGACAGCTCCAGCTGAACGTCATGGAACCGGTCATTGCTGAATCCATCATGGAGAGCATCACCTGGCTGACAAACGCCATGAACACCCTCCGCGAGAAGTGCATCGAAGGCATCACCGTCAACAAGGAGCGTTGCTACGAGATGGTCAAGCACAGCATCGGCATCGTGACCGCCCTCAACCCGATCATCGGCTACAAGGCCAGCACGAAGGTCGCCAAGGAAGCCCTTGAGACCAACCGCTCGGTCTATGACATCGTCCTTGAGAAAGGCCTCCTCACCAAAGAGGAACTTGACAAGGCTCTTGACCCGAAGAACATGATCAGGTAATTATTTGATGAATATATCAAAAGGGGCCGGCGATGAATGAATCCGCCGGCCTTTTTGTATAACTGCGGGGACTATGTGTGGTGCAATAAATTTGGTTTTCTGCTTAAATCGGTTTATTTTTTGTATAAATGAATTAGGAACACTTGCGAAACTTGATAGTTTGTCACTTAAAAAAACACTGCGTATGAAAAGATTTTTATCTTCCATAGTCGTTGTTGTACTTGTGCTTGCAATGGCCTTTCCTGCGATAGCTAAAAAAACAACCTGTACAAGAACACTATTATGGTTTCCTCACTAGTTGTGGAACTGAACATGTCGTTGTTGTAGATCACGCTCTCACAATAGAAGAGCAACTACACTGGTCTGACTATTTTGATGTTATTGATTGCCTCTAATAAGCGATGACAGAATACTGTCAATCGCTATAGGCTCTGTTACTATTCTTTATATGTATATTTCCACATCAGGTTTCGCAAGTGTTTTTTATCAACAGTTCTATTGTAGCATCATGTTTGTCATTTATATAAACAAGAGTTCTTTGTAAAATAAGATTTTAAGCTTGTCTGTTTTCATTACGTTTGCAAATGAAAAAAAAGATTCTCATACAATTGTTTGTTTTTTTATCCGTTTTGGTTGCTGAAGCGCAGGATTGTTTTAGGTTTACGTACCTGTTCCAGCAGAAAAGAGATGCTGATGAGGTAAGTTTCCACACCAGTGAGATGAATTTGGATTTCGATGGGAAGTTGGCATTCTTCTACAATGAAGTCTCTTTTAAGAAGGATTCCCTTGACGTCATCGCATTTGACAAAACCGGTAATATCGCCGATGAAGCAGCATATGCGCAAAGATCTCGTCTGTCAGGTTCGGTAATCAATGACAAATCATGGATTGATTTTGAGAAAAAGTCTTTTACCCAGTATTACTTTGATATGACAACATTTTATGGCATTATGCCAATGGAAATGCCGCAGTGGGAACTGACTGATAAAGAAGAGGAGAATTCCGGATATATTTGTAAAGTAGCCAAAGGTACTTTCCTTGGACGGGATTGGGTTATATGGTACACAGAAGAAATTCCAATAAATATTGGGCCATGGCTTCTTTGGGGAACTCCTGGGCTGATAGTATATGCGATGGATTCCGAGAATATCGTAAACTTTAGACTTTTGGGTGTCGAACGTATTGAACAAAGCCGTTTTTATAAGGATAATTCATATCGGAAAGAAAGAGAATCAAAGCCGAAAGCCAGAGTGTATACGTTGTCAATGGAAAAAATGGAGATTATGCACACACGATACAGGCGTGACATGGAATATTTTTCAAAGATAAATGGTATTGGAAGCCAATTCAAAAAAGGCCGTGACGGAAGCCGTAGTGAGATTAAAGCAAGACCTTACCTCTCCTTGATTCCTGATGCGTATTGGCAGAAGAAATAACATTGTTCTGTACAAGTGTTTTCTGGTGATTGTATGGATTGTGTCTGTCGGGCTTGATTTGTGTCTGGCACAGTCCATTTTGTCCGGGAATGTAATTAGCACAAAAGATGGTGCCCCTGTTGCCGGAGCTTTTGTCTATGCTTATGCCGGATCTTCGATGACGGGTTTTGCGCTTTCAGCCGAAGACGGCTCATTTGTGGTGAATGTTCCTGAAAACAAGTCTGTTGACAGAATAACCATTACCTGCTTGGGGTATCAGCCGAAAACGCTTATACTTGAAGGACAAAATCCTCCATATCATATAGAAATATCTGAGCAGGCGATAAATATACGGGAATCCAAGGTTGTATCGTCAGCCATTGTGGAGAAAGGCGATACTTTGGTTTTTACGGCTGCCGCGTTTGCTGATGGCGCCGAAAGGGTTTTAGGTGATTTGTTGGGAAAAATTCCTGGACTCAGTGTTACCAAGTCTGGAGGTATCCGCTACGAAGGTGACTACATCAATAAATTTTATGTGGAAGGGTTGGATCTCATGGGAAATCGTTATGGCGTGATTACCAAAAACCTCTCTCCGGAGATGGTGTCCCGTATAGAGATTTATAAACATCACCAACCACTGAAAACCTTGGCGGGAATCTCCGAGACAGATAAAAGTGCTGTCAACATCATACTCAAGAAGAATGTAAAAAACGCATGGATGGTGACAGGTAATGCCTTGATAGGTGTCCCTCGAGGTCCCCTCTTCGATACCAAACTTCTTGTTACACGATTCTCAAAGAAAGGACAGGACTTTTATCTGGCTAAAGGCAATAATGCAGGAGAAGATATTCTTCAGGAATTGTGGCAGCAACAGTATTTCGGCAGGACTGGGGTCTTCCTTATTTCTGAGAATAATCTCGATGCTGATTTTCAAACCAGATTGAACCCAGTGAGAATGAGTCTTCCGCTTCCTCAAGAATATTGGTATGACAATCTTTCAGCCATCGGCTCTTTTAACCATTTGAGCAGAATAGATGACGATAGGCAATTAAGGTATTCTCTGCAGATGGCGGCGGAACAATATTGCGAATCATCCTCATCTTCAGAGATTATTTCTTTTGGCGATGGTCAGTCCATGAACATAGTGGAAGATCATATTTCCAAGGATACAAAATATTTTGTGTCCGGAAAAAACACGTACGAAAACAATTCAACAAAAATGTATGTCAAGAATGACTTGTCTTTTTCTGGACAGATCAGAAAGAATTCCGGGATAATCAGTGGAGGTGAGAATAATGGCACACAACTGTATGATCTTCCATCGCTCAAAATATCAAATGATATGGATATTATATTCCGAACATCATCCAGACGTGCGATGTCTTTTAGTAGTGCTACTAAGTTTGTACGAAGCGATCATTCCGGAAATTACTTGACAGATGCTTTCAATGCTCATCAATTATTCCATCAGAATGAATTTGTGTCGGAAAATGGTTTTACTTATGGACTATCGGCTGGGGGAGTCAGATTACGTTTCTGAGGTGAAGTGAATCTTGAGCATCATGGATTGAAAGCGGAGTTGACAGGACTCGATTATCCGAACATCAGGACGGAGGCTTCTCTCAATCTTTTTTCTATCATGCCAAGAATCAGCACCGAGATGCAGTTCTTCATTGGAAAGACAGAGGTTCGTATGTCATTCCCTATTAAAATGAACATCGTTTCCGGTAAAGGTATATCAAAAACATTCCTCTATCCATCGCTTTCTCCATCTTTCAGCATGGAGAGGACGTTCTCTCCTTCACTGAAAGCAGGCGCTCGTGCATCCTACGAATCTTCAAAAACGGATATTGAAAACCTTCTTCCCAGTGCCGTCATGAGCACATATCGAACTGTTTCATACGCTGACAGTCTGTCAAGCCGTAGAGGGTTGCTTTCGATTCTGTCACTAAAGTATTCAGACAATATTTCCATGTTCTATGCAACTCTTGCTGGCTCTGTTTATTTGAATAGAGCCAATAGGGCATCTTCCAGTCAATATACCGAACTTGTCACCATAACTGGATATAAAGATGCGGATCTTAAGGCAGACAACTATGGGATAAGTGGTTCATTAAGCAAATTCTTCGGAACGAAAACATTTGTGGCTGAATTAAATGGTGGATGGCAAAGGTCGGACAACAACTTGTATCTTCAGTCCTATCCACGATCTTATCGTACAGATTCATTTAATGCTGCTCTCAGCATTCGTATGAGTCCTTCCAATTGGTTTTCAATGGATGCGAAAACTGAATGGATGAATACAGAGGTCAAAGGAGCCACATCTTCCGGCAGCAATACAGTCACGGCTTCCATGGCATTCTCGCTTACTCCATTTAAGCCGTTGTCCATTATGACTTCAGCTCATTATCGTTATGAAGACACACCTGGGGTATCAATATCCAATACACCTTTGCTTAAAATAGCGGATTCTTGGCAGCTTAAAAAGGGAACATTAGTGGCAGAATGCCGCAATGTCCTGAATTGCGCCGAGTTTACGAGAAAATATGTGGACAGCTTCCAGACAGTTTCTGCTACTACGCATCTTCAGGGCAGACAATATCTTTTCGGAATAAGAATGTCTTTATAGGCGCCACCCTGTTTATTGCGAAAAGATATTCAATATTGGTCGCTCAGTTCCTTGTTCTGTGACTTTTGAGTCAACCTCAGCCATCTGGGTAGTGTAATGTACCAAAGAATATTACTACCTTTGCGTTCATTTATATTCAAAGACATGCTAAGAGCGTTAGGAACAGTTCTTCTGTTGGTGCTTTCCAACATATTCATGACATTCGCGTGGTACGGCCATCTGAAGCTTCAGGAGATGAAGGTCTCCACCAGCTGGCCGCTGATTCTGGTCATCCTGTTCTCATGGGGTGTCGCGTTCTTTGAATATTGCGCCCAGGTTCCGGCCAACCGTCTTGGATTTGCCGGTAATGGAGGTCCATTCAGTCTGATGCAGCTGAAGGTCATCCAGGAGGTTGTGTCCCTTGTTGTCTTTACGCTCGTTGTCACCCTTCTCTTCAAAGGCGAATCCCTCCATTGGAATCACCTCGCGGCTTTCGTCTGCCTCGTCCTCGCTGTCTTCTTCGTCTTTTTGAAGTAGTTATTCCTGAAATTCCGACAAAAGCGAGATCCATTTCCCTGCTGTGGTGACCCAGACTTCCTTGTAGCAGGCGTTGTTGGTCTGCGGCCAGTACGGGATGTCCTCGTCGCCCGGAGTGCGGATCCCGACAGGCATCTCACCGGTGATCTCTCCGCTGGAGAAACTGTCCATCTGAGGATAGCTGTGGCCTTCTCCGTAGATCAGAGACTGGCCGAACGGATTCTTGCCGACAGTCCAGTAAAGCTGCTCTCGGGCGATTTGAATCAGCTCATCATCGCCAAGAATCTTTCCGCAGATGGCCGCTGCTTTTCCGGTCGAAAGATGGACGGCGGAGTTTCCGTTGAATATTCCGAACCAGACGGGGAACCGCTTGACATAGTGATTGTTGTCTAACTTGACTCCTTTCCTGATCTGCAGTGAGTATCTTTCCTCGGCATCTGCCGGCGGAAACAGATGGAGGGAGTGGAAGCTTTCGGAGTCCTTCCATTCTTCCGCTTCGTAAACACCGCTCGGAATCATTCCGTACGGCGCCGTGTAACGAATGAGGCTCTTCAGGTAGTCGCCGTGAAGCCTTATCGCTCCGAGCCATCTGCCAAAGTCAGGAGAATCCTTCTGGGTCTCACAGAGCATAGCCAGAGCCTGCATGAAGACCTGATCCCGTGACTGATGGATGTAATGCACTATCGACCTTTTGGTCGTGTCCCTGTAGAAAAAACCTCCCGGACAGTCTCCGACCGGCTCTGTCCGTTGGCAGGAAAGGACATATTCAATGGCCTCGGAGGCTCTTGCGGCATATTCCTTCTTCCCGGTCAGTCTGTAGAGTTGGCCGGCCGCCCATGAGATCGTGGCCTGGAACTGGCTGTGCGAGGTGTTGTAGGTGTGCTCGTAGGGTTGCGTGAAGATGTCGTAGCCGTCCTTGGCGAATTTTTCGCAGGCGAATCGGAAGTCTTCCTCAGCGATGTCCCGAAGCCGTGCCTTCAGTTCTTTGTCGGTGTCGGGCAGGGTCATGGCTGCGAACGCCTCGTAGCCTGAGTGAAGGAAATTGTCGAAAGCGTTGTTCTGCACCCTTACCGAGGTGATGTCGTCAAATGTGCCGATGACCCCGTCCTGCCAGATCAGAAGCCCCATGCTGCTGGCTCTGAAACCATCCCCGAAGCGGCAGCCGATCAGGAATGACAATCCCCAGCGGGCCTCCTCGAGCATCCTTGCAGCCAGAACCGGGTTGCGGTCCTTAAGTGATGAATATGCTTCCAATAGTGAATATGCAACATCTCCGGTCTGGAGGGTCTGCTGCGAAAGGTCCCCGGCATCGTGCCAGCCGCCTGAATATTCAATCCTCTTTCCATTGTGCGAGGCGAAAAGGTCTTTATGGCAGACTTCGTGGATGCCAGGCACTTCGTGGCCGCAGCGTTGGCTGAATATGTAGTTGAGCACCCTCCAGCGGGAATCGTCCCAAAGATTGTCCGAGATTCTGAAAGTGCCGGTCTCGGCCTCTCCGGCCTTGATTCTGTAGGTTCCCGGTCTTGTGAGCTCGGAGAAGTCCAGAACTCCGAAGGAGCCGATGGATGTGACGCTTTTCTTGATCCGTCCTGAATAGACAACGGCACTTGATTCGGTGTCTATGACGCTGAATCTGCCTTTTGTCTGTGGATCTGTGACGGCAGTCTTCTCTCCTTTGACGCTGTAGCCCGTTGTGGAATAGATGATTTGTCCTTCCGTGGGCTTCCAGCCGGAGACCCTGTCAGGATTTTGGACTTTTTGGAACGAGATTCTGTCGATGACAAACCGGGCGGAATAGTCTGACGCTCCGATTGAGCTGCCTCTGTCAGTGGAACTGAACCTTAATCCTATGGCCCTGTCTCTTTGGTATTCATCAATCTCCAGAAAGCACCTGTTCCAGACCCCTGGTTTCAGATTGACAAGATGCGACCCTGACGGGCTGTTGTAGCCCGGCTTTGCGGGGACGTCTCCGTTGATGAACGACAGATCCACATTGACAACGCTCAACCCCTTGCAGTCAGGGTAGATCCAGAACTCGATCCGGTTGTAGTCTTCCAGATTCCGGCCTCCGAGGCTGTAGGTGGCCTGGCATCCTCCGTATGTGGCGTAGTCGGGGTCTCCGGGTGAGCCGACGGCTCGGAATCCGGGCTTTTTCCGGAACTCCATTTCCATCGGGAGTCCGGGAAGCGGCCCGGTCTCGGAGACCACCGCTTTTCTCCATCCAGCGGCCTCGTGGGAGTCAAGGGTGTCAACCGGCAGCGGACTGTGGAGGAATCCGCTTTCGATAAGTCGCTTCCGGAGCAGCCCGTCATGACAGAAAGTTGTCTGTGCCTGTGACAGGGCGCAGGCCACGAGACAGGCAGTCGTTGTCAGGATCCTGAACGTTCTCATTTCCCGGTTACCCAGTCTATCGCATTTAACAGGATTGTCTTGAAATTGTCGTTCTCCAGCAGTTTCGGACTGTGTCCGAACTGGAGATAGACATTGCGCGCCTTGACGGCGGTGTTGGTCCAGATGACAGGGTGGTCGCCCATCCTTACATCTGAAGATGGGGTATAGGAGTCCTCATCCACATTTGCCAGAACGTGGATGTACCCGGCGTCCCTTGGATTCCTGTCGTAGGTGTACCATTCGTCATCGGGGATTGTGAAGGTCGGGTCAACTCCTTTGAACAGAGGATGTTTTGTGTCCTCTACACGGACGGTGCCGTCGGCCAGCGGCTCGATGTAGCCTGCGAATCGTATTCCGCCCATGAAATTGGAGAACCATTCCCACATGGGGTAGCCATCGAAGTCACCAAGAAGAGTGGCGTGGTGGAAGCCGACGTAGCCTCCGATGCCCTTTTCAACATATTCAGTGAAAGCGTCTTGCGCGGCTTTTGGCCATGTGTATGGAGGAAAGTCGAGTTGGATGACGGCATCGAAACCCTTGAGAAATTCGGCGTTAACATCGTTCATGTTGTTGATGACAGTCATGGTGAACCCTCGAGAAGCGGAGACGCTGTCCAGCCAGGAAATGGCTGCATCGGTGAACGGCTTGTGGTGTCCGCCGTTCTCGCTGACGATCAGAATGTTGGATTTAGAGCTTGAGGCGCATGAACACAACAGTGCCATGGCGGCCAGTAAAGAGACAAGGATCTTTTTCATGTTGATTATAAGTTGTTATTCAGCTGATTGTATTACTCTGCTGCCCCGGACGGCGTAGTAAAGCATGAACAGTTCGCAGAAGACCACAGCGAGCCAAGTCATTTTCCATCCTCCGAGCAGGTCGGCCAGAAATCCCTGCGCGAGAGGCAGGACCGCTCCTCCGAACACTCCGATCATGAACACTCCGGATGCGGCCGAGGTGTATTTCCCGAGTTCCTGTACCGAGAGGGTGTAGATGGCTCCCCACATGATAGAATGGAACAGTCCCACGGCCGCGAGCAGCCACGGGTTGTCAAGCGCTGTCGCCAGAACAAGCAGGACAGTGGCGATGGAAGTCGTGAATATGAGCTGCGCGCGTGGCGGAACTTTGCTCAGTGTGCTTCCAAGGGCCCGCCCGATGAGCATCCCGCCCCAATAGAGTGTCGCGAGAAGGGCGGGGGAGTCCATTCCTTTCTCGATGGCGTACATGTTCACGTTCGCCCCGACGCAGACCTCCGCTCCGACATAAAAGAATATGGCGATGACCCCCAGTGTCAGATGTCTGAACGACCAGACGCTTTTCTCCAGTTTTTCTCCGTTCCCTGCCCTGGTCCCTTGGATGTCAGGAAGGGAGAACCTCATTAGAGCCAGCGTGACGAGTACGATGACTGCGGCCAGAGAGAGAAAAGGAACGGCAAGCTGGGTGACCTGCACGTCCTCCATCGCCATTCCTCCGAACACGATTCCTGTGACAAAGTACGGGGCGATCGTGGTGCCGGCCGAATTGGCGGTTCCGCCGATGGCCAGCCTTTGGATGGATTGCGTGCCTTTTACGTCACAGGCCACGAGATAAGGGTTGATGACGACCTGCAGGATTGTGGCGGAGCCTCCGACCACGAATGAGCCCAGAAGGAAAATCAGGAATCCCGCCGGGAATGACAGGCTTTCCGAACCTATGACGGCTTCGGGAAAGTGTACCGTGAACTCTGATGATGCGAAAAACAGCAACAGTCCAGCCGTCATCATGATCAAGCCTCTGATCAAGGTTCCTTTGTAACCATATTCATTGACCCAGGCTGAGCCGATCGGCCCGCAGACCGGGTAGGCCAGGAACCAGGAGAATGTGATCAGCGTCGCGAATGTGTTCTTGAGGTGTCCGGCATTGGAGAGGAAGGCTTCCTTCAGCGGCCCCTGGAACTGGGAGTTGGCCGTTGTCAGGAATCCTACGACCAGAAACAGGAAAACCATTGAAAGGAATGGTCCGAGATAGTCTGACTTTTTGTTTTCCATGGCTAATCAAGTTTTGAGGCCGCGTCTTTGTCAAGAATAAACTCGCAGTCTGGATGAAGTTGAAGGATGCTGGCGGGAACTTCCTCACTGACAGTGCCTTTCACGATGCGTTTTACAATCTCGGCCTTGGCCTCTCCTTTGGCTACGGCCACTATTCTTCTGGCTGACATCATGTCCTTCAGCCCTATTGTCACGCCTCCGAGCTCCACGTTGTCCGGTGTGCCGGTCTCTCGCCGTATCCTCTCTTCCAGTTCGGGGTACATGACTGAGACACGGCATTCGCTCCCGAACGCCGAGCCGGGCTGGTTGAAGCCCACATGACCGTTCTCTCCGATGCCGACAATCAGAAGGTCTATGCCTCCGCGGGAATCGAGTTCTTCCATAAACTTCTTGCAGTCTCTGGCATAGTCGTCGGATTTGACAGGAAGCATCAGAAAATGCTCGTCGTCTGTTCCGATGTCGTCGATCAGCTCGGTCTTCAGCATCTTCCAGCAGGATCCTGAATATTCCCGTGGCACATTGACGACCTCGTCCTGCCCGAAGAATGTCACCTTGGAAACATCGAAAGGGTGTTCTTTGTGGATTCTTGCGACAGTCCTGTGCGATTCTCCTGTGGTCCTGCCCGTCGAGAGGCCGATGACGCTGTCCTCTTTCCGAAGTATCTGCCCTATGATCCTCCATGCCGCCGCATCAGCGAAGGCTTTCTCGTTTTCCGTGATTGTGAGTCTCATTTTAGTGCTTTTGATTTTGCCGCAAGGTAGCGACAATGCGTGTGACCGAGGTGGATTTTCAGACAAAAATAGTTGAAAAAATGTCATTGCCGGCCAACCACTTGACAGATATCCAACTTTTTTTGCCAATATTCATACATGCCCTATTGATAATATGATTAACTTTGATCCCAGGCAGCAACCACATGATGTCGTACTGAGAAACAATCAACTGCCCTGTTCCTTAATGGCGTTTAGTAAGAGGAGACATATTATTATATTGGTTTTGTTGACCCTTCTGCCCTTCCTGACGGTGAGGGCGGAGGGTTTTGTGACCCTTGACGGAATCTTGAGCGGCAGGAAGACCTATCAGGTCACGCAGGACGCGGACGGATTCATCTGGATTTATACCCAGAACGGAATTGACCGGTTTGACGGCCATGCCGTGAAAACGTACCGGATCGAGGATCTGCCCCAGTCCAGAGACGAGATCCTGTCTTCTACAAAGCTTGAGTGCGACAATTCGGGGAGCCTTTGGATGGTGGTTAAAAACGGGAGGCTTTACCGTTATGACAAGCCGTCTGACTCTTTCCGCCTTGAGATCGACCTGAGGGAGGGCCACCCGGGAATATCCTTGTACAGCATTTGTTTTCCAGGTCACGGAACAGTGGCATTGGGCACTTCGGAAGGGACTGTGTTTCTGACGGAAAACGGGAAAGAGACTTGGCACCTCACCGACAGGATTGTCAAGACGATCGCCATCAAGGGGGAGAACGCCTTTTGGCTGGGAACTGACAAAGGGATATTCATGTTGGAGAATGGACGCGTCCGCGGGGTGGCTGATGGCGTGGATGTCGCAAGCATGCTCTACGAGGAGGGGAAGCTCTTTGTCGGGACATTTTCCGAAGGACTGAAGGTTGTCTCGGATGACGGAATCTTGAAAAGTTTCGGCCCGGTTTCCATCAAGGTTCCGGTCTGGGCGATCCTGAAGGATGACAAAGGTCGTCTCGTGGTCGGGTCGGACGGTGACGGCTTGTTTTACTTGGATCCCGGGACAGGAACGGTCCTGGCTCATTATCTGGCGGATGATCAAGGCCGGTCTTCGATTTCAGGGAACACAATAAGTGACCTTTGCCTTGACAGGGACGGCGATCTTTGGGTCTCAACGACAACGGACTGGGTCTGTCGTCAGACCAAAAATTCTCTTTCGATCGACAGGCTGGCCCACCAGCCGGGCAATCCGAACTCTTTGCTGTCCGATCATGTCAATGTGGTCTACGAGGACAAGTCCGGGAACATCTGGTTCGGAACCAATGATGGTGTGTGCCGTTTCAGACCCGTCAGCCGTGAGTGGAGAAACTATCCCATGCCGTATCTCGGCGCCGTGCTGGCTTTGACGCAGGATGCCCGCGGTGATGTCTGGGTCGGCGGCTATGGATTTCCTCTTTACAAGATCAATCCAAAGACAGGAAAAACGGATGTCTTTCGCGACGAAAGGTTCAACCATACCTATTCGCTGCTTGCTGACGGGGAATATGTCTGGATCGGTGGAATAGACTCGCCTTTGTCAAGATACAATGTCCTGGGTGGAAGTCCGGCAACATACCCTGTCCATAATGTCGGAGACATAAAGAAGGCAACGGACGGAAAATTTACGCTGGCCACCAGCGGAGGATTGTGTGTGCTGGATCTCGAAACCGACTCGCTTTCAGTCATTAATGGGTTTGATTCCAAGACATTGGCATTCCCTGTCAGATGTCTTGCGAATCAAGGCGAGATCGCATGGCTGGCCACTGACGGGGACGGTTTGATCCGTTATGACAGAAGCACGGGAGAGGTTCGGTCATACTCAAAGAACTCCGGTCTGTCAAGCGATTCGGTCAATGATGTTGTGGTGGATAGGAGAGACAATGTCTGGTTTGCGACCTTTGACGCTTTGTACAGAATTGATTCTCTCTCTGGAACCCCGGTCAACATGAATGGATTCCTTGGCGTCACAAGAGGCAGCTTCAATCCTAACGCCTTCTGCATGCTTTCGGATGGCAGGCTTGCCATGGGTACGGCCGATGGCGCCGTTCTGTTCGATCCGGCAGGATTCTCTATGGAAGATCCGGGACAAATCTCCCCTGTCATCTCAGGCTTCAATCTTTTTGATGACTGCAAGCCTTCGATCCAGACCAATGTCAACATGCTGGACAGAATCATTCTGAAGTCGGGCCAGAACTCTTTCGCGATCACTTATTCGGCCCTTGACTTCACATCGGGGTACAGGACGGGCTTTTCAAGCCAGCTCATCGGCTTTGACAAGGCTCCTCGCCTGAGCGACACGGCGGGTGAGATCGACTACTATAACATTCCTTCCGGAAAATATGTCTACTCACTGAAGGTTATAGACAAATATTCAGGAAATATTCTCGGCGAGCGCCACCTCTCCATTTTAATAAAGAGACCGTTGTGGCTGTCTTGGTGGGCGTTGACCATTTATGCGGCTCTGTTTGGAGCGTTTGTGATGATGGCCGTCGCGTGGTTCCGCAGAAAATCGTACAACAGGATCATGACGGAGAAGATCAACACTTTCGTTAACTTCGCCCACGATCTGAAGACGCCGATAACTTTAATCAAAACTCCGTTAAGCGATCTGGAAAGCATGGATCACCTTTCCGATAAGATCAAAAATTCCGTGATGACGGCGAACCGCAATACTGACAGGTTGATGTCCATGATCAACAACCTTCTTGACATCCGGAAAAATGACCGGGACTGGAGTGTGTTGAGGCTGGCCGAATATGACGCCGGTGACTATCTGGACTCTGTCTTGTCGGATTTCAGTTATGCGGCCCGTCAGAAAGGACTGGAGTTCTCTTACCGTGTGGAAGCAGGCTTGAGCGACATCTGGATCGATCGTGAGAAGATGGATCTGATCATCCACAACATCCTGTCGAATTCGGTCAAGTACACCTCCAAAGGTTTCATCAAGGTTCAGGCCAAGAATCAGCGACGCTCATGGACTTTGGAGATCAGTGATTCCGGAATAGGAATCCCGGCAGATTTCCAATCCAAGATATTCAGAGGCAGCTACAGGGCTGACAATGCCAGGGCATGTGACGAGAACGGCAATGGCATCGGTCTGATGATAACCCGCCAGCTGGTCTGCCAGCATCGAGGAACGATTTCATATTCAAGCATCGAGGGTAAAGGCACCACTTTCACGCTGTCGTTTCCGAGAAAGTACAAGGCTTCTGATTCCGTGGTGTACCGGAAAGAATCTGACATTTCGGAACCGGTACCTGACTCCGTCTCTCAGGAAGCCGGCAATCCGGACAACAGTATCTTGATCGTTGAGGATGACGCTGAGACCTTGGAGTATATGAGGTCGTCACTTTCTGAGGAATATTCAGTCACCGCCGCCGCGGACGGACAGACGGCGCTTGCGGTCATCGCGGAAAAGAACCCGGACATTGTGATCTCGGATGTCATCATGCCGCTGATGAACGGCTATGACCTTTGCCGAAGCGTGAAGTCGGATGTGGCGACCAGCCATATTCCTGTGATCCTCCTGACAGGCATGACTGACAGGGAAAGCGTCATCAGGGGGCTTGAGTCCGGGGCTGATGACTACATTGTCAAGCCGTTTGACATGTCGGTCCTGAGAGCCAGGATAAGGAACATCCTGAATGAGCGCCAGCGCCTCAGGGAGGCCATTCTCCATTCAAGCAACGCTGTCGCCCGCAATGAATACTCCAACAAACTGGACCAGGAGTTCATGGACAAGGTGATCTCCGTGGTCCAGAAGGAACTGTCCAATTCGGAATTCCAGATAAGCGACCTGTGCCGTGAATTGGCGATGAGCCGCACGGCGTTCTTCAACAAACTGAAGTCCCTCACCGGTCAGGGTCCCAATGATTTTATCAGAATCTACCGTCTGGAAAGATCGAAGGAATTCCTTGCCGACCATCGTTACAGCGTTGCCGAGGTCTCTGACATGGTCGGTTTCTCTGACGCCAAGTACTTCAGTGTCTGCTTTAAAAAGCAGTTCGGAGTAAGCCCAAGCAGATTTTAAACCATTTTTGTTAGATCTTAAACCCCCGTCCGGATATAGTTGGCTAATATTGCGTTGGAATAACACTCAAACGCAATGGAAACATATCTCGGCCTCGATTTGGGAGGAACAAAACTACTGATCGGAGAAGTTGACAAACACGGAAACATCCTTCGCTTCAAGAAGTACGATTCCGGGTATTTCAGCCAGCAGACAGCCTCCGGAATAATCAAGTCATCCCTTGATGACTACATTCGCACAGTGGGTTGGGTCGATGACAAGCCCGTCTCGATGGGCATCGGCCTGATCGGCCGTGTCGATCCAAACGAAGGAGTCTGGCTTCAGATTGACCCGAACAGAACCCATCCCATAGAACTAGCGAAGGAGATTTCGGAGATCTACGGCATTCCTTGCCGCATCGACAACGATGTCAAGAGCGCCACAAGGGCTGAACGTGTCTGGGGCGTGGGCCAGTACTCGAAGAATTTCGTGTATATTAATGTCGGTACTGGTATCGCTGTAGGAATCGTTGTCAACGGACGCCAGATCCGCGGGAGCCACTTCAACGCCGGAGAGGCCGGGCACATGACCGTCGGGGTCAATGTCGGAGTGAAGTGCTGCTGCGGCAGGATGGACTGTGTGGAGGCAATCGCCTCGGGAAGCGGCTTTGACACCTGCGCAAGACTCCTTAAAGACAAGTATGGGACCCATCTGGCAATCCCTTCCGATGAAGGGGCCAGGGTGGATGTCAGGGATGTCATCCGGCTTTGCCAGGAAGGCGATGAGCTTTGCCGTGTTCTGGTCGGGAACGCCACTCAGGGGATCGCCAATCTTATCATGAACCTTGTCAGGATCACCGACCCGGACACTGTTGTTCTGGGAGGAAGCATCGTGGCGGACGAGTATATTTTTGAGAATATTCTTAATAAATTGAATCATAATACTATGCGCTTTGTCACCAATGGTGTTGTCATCACAAAGCTGAACCCTCAGTTCATAGGATTGCTGGGAGCGGTGGCGGTCGCCATGAACATGTAGGCGGAACTGCATCACGCCTGGCGTGCCGCGCTGTGATTGGATGAATATTAATGTCAAGATCAATACTTATGAAGAAGATTGCATATTCCATAGCCTGCACTCTTATGGTGCTGTGCTGCTGCGCCTGGGGCAAAGGTGCGGACAACAATAAAGACATGATCGTGGGAGCCTATCTCATGGGTGTCCGCAACGAACTCCCTGACGTGAACCTTGTGACTCACATCAACTATGCTTTCGGGCATGTCAACGAGACATTTGACGGGGTGATGTTGCCGGAAGGGGACGGATTGGGCCAAGTGGTCGGATTGAAGAAAGTCAAACCGTCCTTGAAGGTTCTCCTTTCCATCGGAGGATGGGGAAGCGGACGCTTCAGCGAGATGGCCTCGGATGCAGTGAAAAGGAAGAGTTTCGCCCGTGATTGCGCAAGGGTCGTGAAAGAGTTCGGCCTTGACGGCATCGACATCGATTGGGAATATCCCGGAAGTGACCTTGCCGGAATCTCCTCGTCCCCGGATGACAAGGCCGATTTCACCTTGCTCATGCGGGATCTCCGAGCCGCCATCGGGAAGAGGAAGCTGCTTACCATAGCATCGGTATGTAATGCGGATTACATTGATTTCAAGGCGGTTATCCCTTATCTGGACTATGTCAATGTCATGTCCTACGACATGGGGACCCAAAACACTCACCATGCGGCTCTCTACAGGTCTGAATATGCCGGCAACTGCACTGCGGACGAGGCTGTGCGCAAGCACATCGCCGCAGGTGTTCCTCGGAGGAAGATAGTCATGGGAATGCCTTTCTACGGCAGAGGTGTCGAAGGATATGTTCCGTATCGTAATGAGTCTTCGTCAGACAAGGAGTTTTGGGATGACACCGCCAAGGTTCCGATGATTCTGGACTCGCTTGGCAACATGCTCTTCGGCTATGAGAACGCAAGGTCCATCGCAGAGAAGTGCCGCTACATCGTGGCCAACGGACTCCGTGGCGGAATGTATTGGGAATATAATGCCGACAATGCGTCGCACGATCTCGCCAGGGCTGTGTATGAGGGATTGAGAGGAGACGCGCCGGCCGCCACGGCCTCGGTTTCCGATGCGGGCGGCAGAAACAAAAAGGGCGGTGTCCGTCCTGCCAACTACGCCAAAAGCAAGCGGTTCAAGGCGTTGATGCTCTGGGATCCTTATGCCGAGATAGCCCATGTCCAGTTCGACAAGCAGTCAATGGAGTTTTTCCACAGATTGAACTATGGCGACGGGTTTGTCCTTGACACCACAACCACCCTCAAGGGTTATACTTATGACCAGCTGAAGGAATATAGTGTCATCATCGCTCTGAACGCCTCCCCTTCGGATCCGGAGTCCCGCGCGCTCTTTGAGGAATATATGGAGAACGGCGGTGGCTGGCTCGGCTTCCATGCATCCGCCTACAATGACCGGAACACCCGCTGGCCTTGGTATGGCAAATTCCTTGGCTGCGGAGAGTTCAAGGCCAACAACTGGCCTCCGCAGCCTGCTCTTCTTGAAGTGGACACTCATGACCATCCTGTCACCAAGAACCTTCCGGACTCTTATGTCGCTCCGCCTTCCGAGTTCTATCAGTGGGCTTCGGAGCCGCGTGACAACAAGGATGTCCAGGTTCTGCTGACGCTTTCGGCCAAAAACTATCCTATGGGAGTGAAGGACATCGTCTACGGAGGAGATTTCCCCGTTGTCTGGACCAACAAGAACTATCGCATGGTTTACATCAACATGGGACACGGAGACGAGAGCTACAAGGACGCCACCCAGCAATTGCTGTTCCTGAACGCTTTCCGCTGGATCGTGAGCCGGGACCCCAAGGGCGACCCGTTTGACAGATAACCTGAAAATCCTATGCAATTAAAGAAGTACCAACTTAATACATTTCACAAATGCTAAAACTAAGATTACATCTCCTTTTGTTGGCTTTTTTTCTATCAGGAGCATTATCCTTCGCGCAAAATCATTTTGAGGTGCGAGGTCGTGTCACTGACAAGCAGAACGAGCCGTTGATCGGGGTCGCCGTGCAGATCAAGGACGAAAAATCTAATGGCACGATGACCGACATTGATGGCAACTATGTCTTGCCAAGGGTTCCAGATGGTTCGACCTTGGTGTTTACTTATCTCGGCTTCAAGCCAAAAGAGGTAAAGGTGATGTCGGCTTCCCTTAATGTTGTCATGGAGTCGGATAATGAGCTGCTTGACGAAGTGGTGGTCATCGGCTATGGCCAGCAGCGGAAGGTCACGCTGACAGGATCTGTCTCCAATGTAGGGGGCAAGGAACTTCTCAAATCTCCTGCCGCGTCTCTTGGCAACACACTTGCCGGCAAACTTCCGGGCCTCCAGTCGGTTCAGTACACCGGTGTTCCAGGTGCCGATGACCCGGTCATCCGCATCCGTGGTGTCGGTTCGTTCAACAGCGCCGAGCCTCTTGTGCTTGTCGATGGCGTCGAGCGTGAGTTCAGCCAGATTGACCCGAACGAGGTCCAGGACATTTCTATTCTTAAGGATGCGTCGGCGACGGCTGTCTTCGGAGTCCGGGGCGCCAACGGTGTCATCCTCGTGACAACCCGCCGCGGCCAGGTCGGCAAGCCGACCGTCACTCTGACGACGTCAGCCGGCCTTCAGCAGATATCCAGGTTTCTTGAGCCGGCGAACTCCTACGAGTATGCGACGGCTTACAATCATGCGCAGGAGGTTGAGGGCGTGGCCGAGGACGGATGGAAGTTCTCCAAGGAAGCCATACAGCACTGGAAGGACATGGACATGCCGACTGTCTATCCAAGCACCAACTGGTTCAAGTACTTGATGAACGACCACGCGTGGCAGCAGCAGTATAATATTAATGTGTCGGGCGGCACAGAAAGGGCACGCTATTTCGTTTCTGTCGGAGTGCTCGACCAGGATGGTCTTTTCAAGACCTTCGATCAAGGCGACGAGGCGAACTTCAAGTACCACCGTTATAACTTCCGCGCCAACCTTGATGTGGATTTGTCGCAGAGGAGCACGCTTTCCATCGGCATAGGAGGCCGCATCGGCAGACGCAACTCCATAGGAAATGGTGAATACAACGGCCAGTCAGGCGTCTTTGGTGTCGAGGGTCTCCTCAACAACGGTACGCCAATGTCCGGCTACGGCCTTGACAGTGAGGGCCGCCGCATTGTCTCTGATCCTGATCTTGTAGGAAGCGTCGGCTCCGATGGCCTTGGTCTTATTTATCAGCATGGTTATACCATCCAACGTCAAAATGTCGTGAATCTGGATCTTCAGTACAAGCTCGATCTGGATTTCATCACCAAAGGCTTTGATTTCCGCATCAAGGGTTCCTACAACTCTGACTACACGCAGCAGAAAGCACGTACCACCGGTGACGGCATCAGCTACAAGGCCACCATCGCCAAAGGTGAATACGAGGCTGACGGCTCTCCAAAGATTGTTTATGTCCGGCAGGGCGACTCCTGGCCTCTGGGCTATAGTGAGTCCAAATGGGGAGGAAGAAACTGGTATGCGGAGGCGAGCCTCAACTATGCCCGTAGGTTCGGAGAACATAATGTCAGCGCGCTTGTCCTTTACAATGAATCCAAAAACTACTATCCTGGAGGAATCTATAATTCCATCCCCCGTGGTTATGTGGGTCTGGTTGGCCGCGTCACCTATGACTATCAGACCAAATACATGGCGGATTTCAACCTGGGCTACAACGGCTCCGAGAATTTCGCCAAGGGCAAACGGTTCGGCTTTTTCCCTTCCGCGTCCCTCGGTTGGATAATCTCCTCCGAGAAGTTCTGGGAGCCGCTCCGGAATGTTGTTTCCTATCTGAAACTCCGTGGGTCTGTCGGCATGGTCGGCAATGACCAGGGGATCGGACGTTTCCTTTATCTGCCGGGCACATGGCAGTTCTACACCAACAACGGCGGCGCATGGTGGACCAACGACCGTACAGGCAACTTCGGCACCAACAACGGTGCGTTCATGCCCGGAGCCCGCGAATCCACCAACGGCAACCCCGACGTCACATGGGAGACGGCCACAAAGCAGAACTATGGCGCCGACATACATTTCTTTGGAGACCGCTTGAGTCTAGGTGTTGATTTCTTCTGGGAGGACCGCAAGAACATCCTTGTCTCCAACGCGACAACCATCGCCGGAATCTCCGCCCTCAAGCCGAACTCAATCAATTTCGGGCGTGTCAAGAATCATGGCTATGAGATCACCATGAGCTGGAACGACCACATAGGCAATGTGAGGTACTCGATAGCCCCTACATTCGCTTTCGCTCGCAACAAGGTTGTGGAGATGGCCGAGGTGAAGAAGGAGTTCCCGCACATGTACCAGAAAGGACATCCTGTCGGCCAGCCTTTCGGCTATGACTTCTTTGAGTTCTATGTCCCTGGGGAAACCGAGCGGCGCTACAAAGAGACCTATGGTGTTGACATGCCGGACCAGCAGATCACGCTGCGTCCCGGAGACAGCATATTCGTTGACCTGACAGGTGACGGCAAGGTGGACGCCAATGATGTTCACGCCATCGGCTACAGCGACATTCCTGAATATACCGGCAGCGTGAACGCGACACTCAACTGGAAAGGCCTGGACTTCTCGATGACCTGGGTGGGCGCGACCAACGTCAACCGCCAGCTCAGCTCATTTTACACTCCGGCCTTCGGTACGGGCAACCAGTCAATGCTCAACAAGTGGGTCTATGACAATTCATGGACAGAGGACAACAAGGAGGACGCCATCCTTCCGCGCATCTCCCTGGAGAAATCGGCCCGTGAACATAACGGTTCCCTTTCGGACCCGTGGATGGTCGACGCGTCGTACATCCGTCTGAAAAACCTTGAGGTCGGTTACACTTTCCGTATTCCAGGAGTGCCTGTCAACAGCCTCCGTGTTTACGCCAATGGTTATAATCTGCTTACTTTCACAAGTTTCAAGGCTAATGATCCTGAGGCGCAGGCCGGCTATGGAAGCACGCGTTATCCAATGACACGTGTCTATAATTTCGGCATCAACATTAATTTCTAACATTCAAGGCAATGAATATTATAGATAAACTCAGAATAAAGACTGCCGCCATCCTATGTGTGGCCGGTACCGTGATAGGGATGGGGGCGATGAGCTCATGTGTCGATCAGATCAGTGTCGGGAATGGCTTTCTTGACAAGCAGCCAGGTGTCGATGTGACAGTGGACACCATCTTTGTCAAAGGGGAGAATGCCAAGCGTTTCCTCTGGCACATGTATGGTGCCATGCACAACCCTTTCACTTACACGGGCGCTGTGTGGTATTCCCATCCGGATGCGCTCACCGACATTTGCCAGTCGTACTGCGGATGGCACAACCTCGGAAAGTACTATGGCGGTGACCTGACGGAAACCGACCAGGACAACGGAGGCTTCGCCAAGTTCCCTTTCATCGCCAATGGTGACGGAAATGGCCGCGCGGGCATCTGGCGCACCATCCGTGAGGGTTGGATATTCATTGAGAACATCGATCGTGTTCCTGATTTGAGCGACTCCGAGAAGAGCCAGCTCCGTGGCGAGGTGTATGTGATCATGGCGTCACGCTACCTTGACGCTTTCCGTAATTTCGGAGGTCTTCCGAAGGTTGACCACTCATTTCGGGCCGCTGATGTCGTGGATGGCAAGCGCATGAGCGTCATCGAGACAGCCGAGTTCATTGATGGGCTTATCCAGTCTGCCATTGATGAGCCGGGCCTTCCTTTCTATGTGCAGGATCAGGCCACCAACTCCGGACGTCTCACCAAAGGTTCGGCTTATGGTCTGCGTGTAAGACTGTGGAACTTTGTGGCTTCGCCGCTGTTCAACAATGAAAGGCCTTATCTTGAGTTCACCCGCAACGAGGAAAATCAGGACATCAGCCAGGTGTGGACCGGCGGCTACAAGCCGGAGCTTTGGCAGAAAGCGCTGAATGCCTGTGAGGATTTCTTCAAGGCCAATGGCGCCAACGGAAACTATTTCGCCCTCGTGCAGCCTGCCGGTACCAGTGAGCAGGACTATTGCAACGCTTTCCGCGCGGCCTATTGGTTCCGTGGCAACACTGAGAAGGTGATCGAGGTCCATGCCGGCCTTGGCACGAACGCTTGGAACGGTGACTGGAATGTGGAGGGTATGGATGAGTTCGGGATGTCGTTGTTCACTCTTGAATATATGGAGATGTTTGGCATGGCTGATGGCCGTAACTTTCCTTACGACAATGTGTTCAACACTGACAATCCTGACAATGTGGACATCTTCGCCGGCCGCGACCCGCGTCTCTACGAGACAATGGTGGTGAACCGCAACAATCTTGTCGAGCAGTATCAAGGGCTCTCCAGCACCGAGATGTGGCAAGGCGGCAATGTGGATCAGACCTTCAATCCTGCCGTAACTGACAATCCGTGGTCAACCCGTATGAAATTGTTCAAATATCTCCGTGACAACGGCTACGCGGCATACTATCCGACCAACTTCGCTTATCTGCGTATGGCTGACATCCACCTTTGCTATGCTGAAGCTCTCGCGCAGACAGGTGACCTGCAGAAGGCCTGCGATGAGATGAACAAAGTGCGTGCGCGCGTAGGTCTCGGGAAGGTGGAAGTCATGAATCCGGAGCTCAACCTGACCACGAACAAGGACAACTTCATAGAGCAGCTCCTTAAGGAACGCGCCTGCGAGTTCGGTTATGAGGACTCCCGCTGGTATGACCTCGTCCGCTACAAGAGATCCGACATATTCAAGAAGCAGGTGCACCAACTGCGTGTATGGCGCAAGGATGCCGAAGGCAAGAAGATGGATCCGGCTGATTACGGTGGCGACACGAGCCTTGAGCCCGGCGAGCCGTGGCCGGACTGCATCTATGAGAAGATACCTTGCACCAACAATATCCGCGTCTGGTGGGACACTGACAACCAGAAGAGCAAGTGGAGCGACAAATGGTACCTCACGCCTATTTCACGAGATGAGATCAACAAGGGCTACGGTCTTAACCAGAATCCTGGTTGGTGATCCGATGTTAAATATCAATAAGATTATCAAGATATGAATATATACAGAATGTTGACGCTTGCGGCCGTTGTTGCATCAATCACGGTGAACGCGCAGGTTAAACTCAACGATAAGAGCGCGGATGCCTACGATCTGGGCTACGGTGTCGGGACAAGCGAGTTCTTCAGCACCGCTTCCGCGACCACAATCTCAGGAGAAGAGTTGCGGCAGACTTCGGCCACCAACCTTGCACAGGCTCTTTATGGGCGTCTGCCGGGACTCACGGCTTTGTCGAAAGGCGGCTTCTCAGGTGACGAGAATAAGGGAGCCACGTTCAATATCCGTGGCTATCACACACTTAATGACAAAGGCATTCTGATCCTTGTCGATGGCTATGAGCGTCCGATCGATCGCCTCGGCGTGGAGGAAGTGGAGAGTGTCACCGTCCTCAAGGATGCCGCCGCCACCGCGCTTCTTGGCTATGAAGGAATCAATGGCGCCATACTGGTGAAGACAAAGCGTGGTGTTGTGGGTAAGACGCATGTCAAGGTGAACTACAGCCACAAGTTCCAGTTCAACCCTGAGTTTGCAGACATGGTGGACGGCTATGTCTATGCCAAATCCCTTAACCATGCCCGCCTTGGTGATGGACTTTCATCCGCATACACCGAGCAGGAGCTTGATCTTTTCAAGGACGGCTCTGACCCGTTCTTCTATCCGAATGTGGACTGGCGTGACCTGGTTTTCAAAAACAGCGCGGACGAAGACCATGCGTACGTGTCGGTGTACGGAGGCACGGACAAGGTAAAGTACTACACCAACATCGACTATACGGATGCCAGAGGTGCCTTCAAGGACACCAAGCAGCCGGATTACAATTCGCAGCTGCGTCAGTCGAAGGCCAACATACGTACCAACCTTGATTTCAACCTTACCAACACCACTTTGATGTCAGTGAACCTGTTTGGCATGTTCCAGGAGACCAAGCGCCCGTCCGACATAGGAGCTGATGATGCCACGGCCGTGGTCTACAATATTCCGGCAAGCGCTTTCCCTTTCAGGACCTCAACCGGGATCTGGGGAGGCAATGAGGCCTACGGTGACGCCAATCCTGTCGCCAAGATTCAGGAATCTGGGTTCTATAAAACCCATCAGCGCCAGCTGTGGGTGGACGCCAGACTGTCGCAGAAACTTGATTTCCTGGCGGAAGGATTAAGTATGTTTGTCAGCGCCGGCTATGCCAATTCCGCGATCTATGCTGAAAATTCCCATAAGGCGCATCAATATGGCTACGAGCGTTACAACGGCACTGTCGGCGACAAGGAGAATGTGTCCCTGAATATATTCGGCAGCAAGGAGACTGACCTCACTTTCAGTAATTGGAACGCCGGTCAATGGTGGAGGGCCAAGGCCGGTATAGGACTCAACTATTCGCATTCGTTCTTCGGTGACGACCACTTCAACGCCGGCATTGTCTACGACAACAGTGGCGTGAGCTCCGATGGCCGTGGAAACACCTTCTATCGTCAGAACATCATGGGAGCGTTCCACTATGATTTCAAGAACCGTTATGTCGCTGACCTCGTGCTCGCGGGCAACGGCTCCAGCCGTACCTATCCTTCCAAATGGGCGTTTTCTCCGGTGCTGTCGCTCGGGTGGATTTTCGCGGACGACGGCAAGGGCTTTTTCAATTATGGCAAGTTGCGCGGTTCAGCCGGAATCCGGCACACCGACTACATGCCTACCTATGGAATGTGGCTGCCTACATGGGATGTGTCTCACGGTTATGTGATCATCGGCAATAACTATGGAGCCACGTGGGGCGCGTCTCTCGGCTCTTTCCCGACGACCGATTTCACGCAGGAGACATCCACAAGCTTCAACTTTGGAACCGACCTTCGTCTGGCCGGATCCCTTGACATCTCGGTTGACGCCTTCTACCAGCTTCGCAGCCACATCATGCTGTCCGCAAGCTATGAGAACTCGTCTGTCGTCGGCATACAGTCGTCCTACAATGATGTCGGAGAGGTCGAAAGCTATGGCTTTGAGGTAGGGGCCAAGTATGTGAGGGAAATCGCTTCCGGCCTCAATCTCAACCTGGGCGCCAACCTGTCGTGGGCACGCAATGAGGTGGTCAAGTACATCGGAACCCCGACATACCCTCTGAGCGACCCTGTGGGTCGCCGTGTGAACGAGGCATGGGGACTCAGATCCGCTGGATTTTTCAAGGATCAGGCTGACATCAATTCCAGCAACCGCCAGGAATATTCCACCGTAAGTGCCGGAGACATCAAATACCAGGATCTTAACGGAGACAATGTCATCAATCAGTTTGATGTGACAAGCCTCAATGGCGCTACAGACATCCCTGAGCTCAACTACGGCTTCAATGTCGGCATCGAGTACAAAGGCTTCGGCCTGAACGCATGGTTCCAGGGCACCGGCGACTACATGAAGTATCTTCCGTCAGCGATATGGGGAGGCATGGCGAACAACGGCAACCTCTCGGTGGACTACTACAACAACTGCTGGGATGTTGCAGGCGACAACGCTCTCTATCCTCGCCTGACGACTCAGAACAACAGCAACAACAGCCAGGCGAGCGATGTCTGGTACAAGCCAGTCCACTTCTTGAAGATGCGTAACGCCGAGGTTTACTATAAGATTCCTGCGAGGGTGCTGTCGAAGGTTTCCGTAGCCGCCGCCAAGATATTCATTCAGGGCGAGAACCTTCTGTCCTTTGATAATGTCGAGGCCATGGACGCCGAGGTCCTTTCTACCGCGTACCCGATGTTCAAGGGCGTCAATGCCGGTATCACGTTAACTTTCTAATCAAAAACAGATACAGTTATGTACAAGATAAAATATGTTCTTTTAGGTATGGCAGCGGCGGCCTTCGCTGGTTGCGCCGACCTGAATTACAATGAGGCGTCGAGCCGGGATGAGGGTTGGACCTACAACAGTCCCATCAATGGCGTAAAGGCCCTTGTCTATGATGTCTATGCGCAGATGCCTAGTGAGTTCAAGGACAATTCCTACGGAAACGGGGCTCTGATCGCCAGCGCCACGGACGAGTCTGAGTTCGCTCTCTCGTTTTCGCCCATCAACAATTATTTCAACGGAGGCTGGACACCTTCCAATCCTTTCTCGACCACATGGGACAGATCCTACCGTGCCATCACCCAGGTGCACATGTATCTGGAGAGGATCCAAAAGATAGACTTGTCTGATTATGAATATGATCCTGACTATCAGACAATGGTGCAGCAGTTTGAGATATTCCCTTACGAGTTGCGTTTCCTCCGCGCCTATTTCTATTTCGAGTTGGTACGCGCCTACGGTGACGTGCCGCTGGTGACCACAACCCTTACCAATGAGCAGGCCAACAGCGTGGTGCGCACCCCCGCCAAGGAGGTTTTTAAATTCATCATAGACGAGCTTGACGCCGTGGCGGAATACCTGCCTGTGTCGTACAATGACGTTCCCGGCCAGGAAATAGGCCGCGCCACCCGTGGCGCCGCCCTTGCGCTGAAGGCACGCGCGCTTCTTTATCAGGCCTCGCCGTTGTTCAACACGGACAATGACAAAGAGTTGTGGAAGAGAGCCGCGGCTGCCGGCAAGGTCATCATTGACAACGCCCGGCGTTGGGGTTACAAGCTCAGTGAATATGCCGGACTGTGGGGACATGACACATTCACCAACCCGGAATTCATATTCGTTCTTGGTACCCAGGCAAGCAACTCCTTCGAGCAGTCCAATTATCCGGTGGGAGTGGAGAACGGCAATTCCGGAAACTGCCCTACCCAGGCGCTGGTGGACGCTTACGAGTATCAGGCTGACGGCAAGACATTCAAGGAGAGACATCCAGGAAATGTCAATGTGACGGCTGAGAAGCCTTACGATGGTCTGGATCCGCGTTTTGGGCTCACTGTGGTCAAGAACGGAGATCTGTGGCCGGCCAACGCGGCTCAGCAGATCGCTGTCGAGACGTATCAGGGTGGTTTCAACGGCGCTCCCAAGTACGGTGCCACTCCGACAGGCTACTACCTGAGGAAGTTTGTGGACGGCAACTGCGTCACGACGGCCAACAACCAGACCACGACAAGGCACAACTGGATTGTGATGCGTCTCGCGGAGGTGTACCTCAACTATGCGGAAGCCATGTACAACTACTATGGTGATGCTGACGCGAAGGGTGATCTTGGCATGTCAGCCAACGAGGCCGTCAATGTGCTTCGCAACCGTCCTGACATCATGATGCCTGAGTTCAAGGGAAATGAAGGCTTTGAAGAGCGCTACATGCGCGAGCGTATGGTGGAGCTTGCTTTCGAAGGCCAGCGCTTCTGGGATGTGCGCCGCTGGAAGAAGGGCGCGGAGTTCTTCATGAATATAGAAGAGGCGGATTTCAAACTGGACGGGAATGGTGATCTGATCCTCAACCGTGTCACCAAGGCCCGGCAGTGGAACGAGAAGTACAACCTTTACCCGATCCCTCAGTCAGAGATTCAGAAGAACGGCAATCTTACGCAGAACCCTAATTGGTAAAACAGGTTTAACTAGATTTCAAACGAGCAGGATTTATGAAAAATTATGTGTTATATATAGGGTTGGCTTTGCTTTCGGGCATCGCAGCGATCTCTTGCGATGATTCAAACATCGAGGATGCCAACGATGTGCTTGCTGTGAAGTCCGTTCTTCCTACAAAAGTAATGGAAGGGCAGATTGTCACCATCACCGGCACCGGTCTTGAAAAAGCCACTTCTGTTGTTTTTCCCGGTAATGTTTCCGTGAGCGACATCACCAAAGTCGGCAACGGCTACATCTCGGTGGCAACTCCCGCCGGGGTCTCCACCGATGGGGGAAAAGTGACGGTCGAGACGGAGGATGAATCAGTTGAATCGGCCGTGACGCTGACTGTGGGCAAGCCGGAGCCTTTGCGTGTCGCACCTCTTGACAAGGAGATCAAGATCAACGAATGTGTTGAGGTGTACGGCAACGACCTTGAGTTCATCTCCAAGGCATATTTCCCTGGAGAGAACGGCGATGACATTGTCGTCGACGCAGACGTGTTCAAACGCAAGGCCACAGGCTCTCTCTACATCTACTCACCGATGGGTGTCAAGGCCGGAGCCGCGCAGGTTGTCATAGAAGACTGCAGCGGCAAGAGGTACACTTTGCCGGAGGTGACCCTGTCCGACGAGGTCTCCGGTGGTGAAACCGGAGAAGACAGCTATGTTCAGATCTGGTCCGGTGAGTACAAAACAGGCTGGTGGTGGTATCTCCCGGCGTCCGATCTTGACCTTTCGGCGATAACTCCGGCCGCCGGCCAGACCATCAAGTTCACATTCACGCACCATGACGCTCCTCAGACTTTCTGCCTGTGTGATGGTTGGTGGGGAGCGCCTTTCATCCGCGAGGGAGGAGAAAGCGACAACAACATCACCCTTGCCGCAGGCGAAGACTTTCTGGAATTCGAAATCTCTGAGGGAATGGCGACGACGATGAACGGATCCGATACCGCTCTCATTATCGGCGGCGACATCACGATCACCCGGATCCAGATCAAGTCGGATTAAAGAGAGTTTAACCTCCATGCCTCAAGGTCTGTGAAATGCAAATGGGACGGCGGAAGCCGTCCCATTTGTGCCTCAGGCGGGAATCGAACCCGCACGGACATTTCTGTCCAAGGGATTTTAAGTCCCTCGTGTCTACCATTTCACCACCAAGGCGATGGAGATTGCAAATTTACTAAAAAAATGTTATTGATTCGCTAATAATATTTCTTCTCTTGGCGGTACAATGCGATGAAAATGAAAATCAGGATTGTGAAGGCCCACAGGGACGAGCCGCCGTAGCTGAGCAGCGGCAGCGGTATGCCGATCACCGGCATGAGGCCGATTGTCATCCCTACGTTGATGAAAAGGTGCATGAATATGCATGAGGCCACGCAGTAGCCGTAGATGCGGGTGAATGCCTCCCGACTTTTTTCCGCGTCAGAAATGATTCTTATGATAAGGAACACATACAAGGCGATGACGGCAAAGCATCCGATGAACCCCCACTCTTCCCCGACCGTGCAGAAGATGAAGTCCGTGCTCTGCTCCGGCACAAAACCGAACGTCGTCTGTGTGCCGCCGAGGAATCCTTTCCCTGTCAGTCCGCCGGAACCTATGGCTATCATGCTTTGGTTGACATTATAGCCCACACCGGCCGGATCTTCTTTCATGCCAAGCAGGACCTCGATTCTCTTGCGCTGATGATCCTGAAGAATGTTGTTGAAAATGAAATCGGTTGAGAAGACAAGCGCGACTCCGGCGACCAGTCCGAGGGCTGACATGGACAAGGACTTTTTACGGGACTTGTAGCCGTTGACAATCATGATAGGCAGTGCCGCGGCGCATGCGCCGACAAGAACGTAAAGTGGCTTGATTCCGCCCACGAAACTCTCGGGTTTGAATTTGTCGAGAATCCACGGCAACAGACAAAGAAGCAGAAATGTCCCGGAGCAGATCCAGAACAAGGTTCCGATCCGGCTTGATTCCAGCGCATTGCAGACAATCAGGATCCCGATCAGCACGAGCAGGGACACGTAAGGGGATGCAGTCAGTGTCAGTATGAAAAGAAGCACGGCTGCACCGATGCAGAAAATCCACCAACCGGAGAATCCTTCTCTAAACATCACGAAGATGAATCCCACGTACACTAGAGCGGAGCCTGTCTCGCTTTCGGCAAGGATGACGAGCATCGGGATTCCGATGATCAAAGCGGTGAGCATGAAGTCCTTGAATCTGGTGATTCTGAAATTGACTTGGCCCAGGAGTGTCGCAAGGAGCAGGGATGTCGTGATCTTGGAGACTTCCGCGGGCTGGAAACGCACGGGTCCGAACTCGAACCACGATCGGGATCCCTTGACTTCCACACCAAGGAATATCACTGCCACAAGCAGAAACAGGACAATCAGATACAAAGGTAGGGAAGCGCTTTCCCAGAATTGGGGGTTGATCACGAACATGATCAAGGCGGCCAGTCCGAAGGAGGTGAGTATCCAGACGAACTGCTTGCCGCAACGGAAGTTGAAATCGAATATGCTTGCGGGGCCGTCGGAGTGGATAGAGGCATAGATGTTCGCCCATCCGATGAGCACGAGCAGCAGGTAGGTGATCACCAACGCCCAGTCAACACTCTGTTTGATTCCTCTGTCCGAAAAGTTTGTCATCCCTTAAACAGTTAGTAAGTCCTTACCCTTGACATCAGGTCTCCTTTCAGGACCCTTTCCTCGAGGCCGCGGCGCTGTTCGCTGATCTCTCCGTTGAGGTATTTCTCCACCAGCAGTGAAGCGATGGGCGCGGCCCATGTGGCTCCGAATCCGGCGTTTTCGATGTAGGCGGCCACAGCGATCTTGGGATTGTCTTTTGGCGCGAAGCAGATGAACACTGAGTTGTCGGCGCCGCGAGGATTCTGCGCGGTGCCTGTCTTGCCGCAGATGTCCAATCCGGGAACAGCGGCGATTGAGGCTGTCCCGCCTGATCCGAAACCGCTGTTGACCGCTCTCCACATGCCTTGGATTACCTTTTTGAAATTCGTGGTGTCAACCATCGTGTACTGCTTCTCATAGTATTTGGGGTTGATTTCCACTCCGTCGGAAGCTTTTACTATGTGCGGGATTCTGTACCATCCCCTGTTCGCGACAGTCGCGGCGAGGTTGGCGATCTGGAGGGGAGTGACACCGATTTCTCCTTGTCCGATGGAAATCGAGATGATGGTCGTGAATTTCCATCCTCCCTTGCCGTAAATCTTGTTGTAATACTTTGCTGTTGGAAGCGTCCCTCCCAGTTCGGCGGGGAAGTCGCTTCCGAGTTTGTGTCCGAATCCGAAGCTCTGGACGTACTCATTCCATTTGTCAAGAGCTTCTCCGATGTCGTGGTACTTCTTGTTTTCGAGAATATTCTTAAGAACATAACAGAAGTAGCCGTTGCATGACATCATTATGGCCTCTTCCAGGACGAGCGGAGACCTGTGCACATGGCACCCCAGCTTCCTGTTGCCAAAATGGTAACCTTGGCTGCACGGGTAGGCCATCTCTGTCGTCAGTGTGCCTTCCTGAAGCCCGATCAATCCGTTCACGAGTTTGAAGACGGAGCCTGGAGGGTAGGGCGCCTGGACTGCCCTGTTGAACATCGGCTTGTGCGGGTCTTTGATGATCTCATCGTAGTGCTGGCCTATGTCCGCGAGCATGCTCACATCGACTCCCGGGCTGGAGACAAGAGTCAAGATCTCCCCTGTTTTGGGCTCTATCGCCACAAGACTGCCGACCTTGTTTTTCATCAGCTCCTGGCCGTACTGTTGCAGGTCAGCGTCGATTGTCGTGTGGATGTCATGCCCCGGGACAGCTTCCTTGTCCATCTCTCCATCCTTGTAGCGTTGCTCGATCTGGTTGCGTGAATTGCGCAGGTAGATGTGGTAGCCCTTTTCGCCGCGCAGCTCCTTTTCTCTCGCGGCCTCGATGCCTGTTTTTCCGGCGTAATCCCCGGAACGGTATTCCCCGGGATGCTTCTCAATGTATTTCGCGTCCACTTCGGAGACATAGCCGAGCAGGTTCCCGCCGGCATTCACAGGGTAGTCACGGATGCTTCGGGCCTGCCCCCTGAACCCTGGAAAATTGTACTGAAGCTCGGCGAACCGCATGTAGGTCTCCGGCTTTATCTGCTTCAGCATCACCACGCTCTGGTAGCCGATTCGGCGTCTGTTCTTGGCATATTCCTTCATCTTGGACCGTATGAACTCCGGTGTCACGTTCAGTGCGCTGGACAGCATCAGGGTGTCGAACGGCTTCACTTCACGTGGTGTGACGAGGATGTCGTAGGTGACTTTGTTGCTGACTATGATCTTGCCGTTGCGGTCGTAGATTATGCCTCTTGTGGGATAGATGATGTCGTAGACCATCGAGTTGTTGGACGCGTTGATCTTGTACTTGTCGTCGATGATCTGGATGTAGAACAACTTGCCCAGAATTATTGCCGCCACAACAAGAAGCCCGATTATCAAGATTTTTCCCCTACCTTCTGTCTTCATAAGTCAATAAATTGATAATGAGGATTGAAGAAAGATAACTGGCCAATAGCGAAAGTCCGAGGCACGCGCAGATGAACCAGAACGGACGTGTTCCCGCGCAATCCGTCAGAATGTAGATGAGCAGGAAGACCACTGTCATCAGGATTATGGCGAGCGAGACCTTTCCCGCGCCGTATTTCCTGACTGTTACGCTCTCCTTTTGCTCAAACGGCTCGTTGCCGAAGATCATGCCTATGATCGGTTTCCTGAGCAAGGCTGCAGGGACAAGCGAAAGCGCGTTGATTCCGAGTGTGCCCTCGGCGAAAAAATCCACGGATAGTCCAGTGATAAAAGCGATCAGCATCGCCGCGATCGTGCCGGTCTTGGTCGGAATGCACAGCACCATGACCGGCAGTATGGTGATCATTACGTATGGCGTGAAGTGGAAGTAGTTGCTCAGGATCATCTGGGCGACTGTCAACAGAATGTAGGTGAGTGTGAAGTTGTGTTTCATTTCTTCTTCTGTTGTGGTTCTTCTTGGTTCTCGACCATCTCTATCTCGGCGGAGCGTGTGTTGGTCACGATGGTGACGTACTTCAGTGCCTTTTGATTTTGGAACAATCTGACTTCTATCTCGTTGGTCGCTCCGTTTATTATGTTGGACTCTCCCGCGACGCCGATCGGGATGTCCGGAGGAAAGATAGTGGAGTATCCACTGGTGTAGACTGTGTCTCCGGGGTTGAATTTGAACTGTAGCGGGATTTCCTTCAGAATCGCTCTGTCAGAACTTGTTCCATCCCATGCGAGCGGACCGACAGCCCCTGACCCTCCGAGCCTCGCGCTGATGAAAAGCTCTGTGTTGAGGAATGAGATCGCGTAGGAATAGTGCCTGCTTACAGCATCCACAATCCCGATCACACCTTCGGGCGTGATTATCCCGGAATTGCGCACGACCCCATCCTCGCTGCCCTTGTCGATGATCAGGTAGTTGTGCTGGGTGTTCCTGCTGGATTTGATGATGGTGGCCGGGATGTATCTGAAACCGTCGTCTTTCAGCACGGGCTTGGACGCCGGGTCCGCATCGTACAAGGTCTTCTCATAGTCTCCGACAAGTTTCCGCAGCCGGCTGTTCTCGGCGGCCAGTTCATCGTTTTGCTTTTTTAGGAAAAAGTAGTTTGAGACCTCTTGCGTGGTTCCCCAGACATTGGCCATGAAGCCGTGGGAAATCCTTGCGATCCAAAGCCGCTGCATCTCGCTGTTGTTTGAGAGCATTATGACAGCCGCGATCTCCAGCGTAAAGAAGACCGCGACCGTAAGGATGCTCTGGGCAACAGATTTTTCTTTCTGCATTATCTCATCAGGAATGAGTAGTTGGATGTCTTTTTAAGCGCTATGCAGGTGCCTCTGGCCACGGCGCGGAGAGGATCCTCGGCTACGTGGAATTGAATGTTGACCTTCTCTGTGAACCTTTTGGCGAGTCCACGAAGGAGGGCGCCGCCACCGGAAAGGAAAATCCCGTTCTCGACAATGTCTGAATATAACTCCGGAGGCGTCAGTTCCAGTACGTGCAGGATGGAGGACTCCAGCTTGGCTATTGACTTGTCAAGGCAGTGGGCGATCTCCTGATAGGTGACCGCTGCCTCCACGGGATGCGCCGTCATCAGGTTCGGCCCTCTGACGATGTGGGGCTCCGGCTCCTCGTCAAGCTCTGGAATCACGGCTCCCACAGCGAACTTGATTTCCTCCGCGGTAGTCTCTCCGATCTTGATGTTGTGCTGCTGGCGCATGTAGTACTGGATGTCGCTGTTGAACACGTCGCCAGCGGTGTTGATGCTTTCCTGAACCACGATTCCCCCCAGTGAGATCACCGCGATCTCGGCGGTTCCGCCTCCGATGTCAACGACCATGTTCCCCCTTGGGGCCTCCACATCAAGGCCAATACCGAGCGCGGCGGCCATTGGCTCGTAGATCAGATAGACGTCTCTTCCTCCAGCGTGCTCGCAGGAGTCGCGGACGGCTCTGATCTCAACCTGTGTGCTTCCGGAAGGAATGCCCACCACGATCTTGAGATTAGGGGTGAACAGTGTTTTCTTTTTGCTGTTCACCTGTTTGATGAATCCTTTGATCATCATCTCGGCGGCGTTGAAGTCCGCGATGACTCCGTTTCTCAAAGGCCTGATGGTCTTGATGCCGGGATTGGTGTGCTCGTGCATGAGTTTCGCCGGGCGACCGATCGCGATGCATTTGCCTGTGTTGTTGTCTATCGCGACGATGCTGGGCGCGTCCAGCACAATCTCGTCATTCCTGAAAATGACTGTGTTGGCTGTCCCGAGGTCCATCGCTATCTCTTGAGTCAGAAATGAGAATGCCATGACTGTACTTAATACGATTCTTTTATAACTTTTATTGTACAATATACAATTTGTAAATATACGAAAAAAGTTATATTTGTAAGAATATTATGAACAGAAATAATTATTTAATCGTTGTGGCCGCCGGAAGCGGTGTCAGAATGGGATCCTCAATTCCGAAGCAATTCCTGGATTTGGGGGGCGTTCCTGTCCTTCGCAGGACGATCGAGGCTTTCATTTCATCGGTGCCTGGAATCAAGGTGGTGACGGTCCTTTCCGAGGACCATGTCTCTTACTGGAAGGATTATTGCCTGTCTTCCGGTTTCAATTGCCCCCAGACATTGGTGGCAGGTGGATTCACCCGTTTTCATTCGGTAAGGAATGCCTTGAGGCGTGTTCCCGATGGAGCGGTGGTGGCCATTCACGATGGTGTGAGGCCGCTTCTCTCTTCGGCGCTGATACGGGAGATGTTCGCCCGCATGGACAAGGGTGACGTGCCTTCCCTCATTCCGGTCGTCCCGTCAGTGGACACGCTTAAGGTAATCGACCGGGTCAAGGACGCGGACGGCAACGAGATTCTTGTCTCTGCAGACGGGGAGGAGGTGGACAGAAACCGGATATTCGGAGCGCAGACACCCCAGATGTTCCGGTCCGAGGACATAAAATCGGCATATTCGCAGGCCTTTGACACCTCATTCACTGACGATGCCTCCGTGGCGCGTAAAAAAGGAATACCCCTCTCCTTCTGCCAAGGAGAGAGGTACAACATCAAACTTACGTCTCCCGAGGATCTGTCCCTCGCGCGATTGATCATTTCGTCTTGCTCTCGAAATCGATAGTCTGGAAGCTGGTGTTCTTGTAGTCCTTGACCCAGACCTGACGTTCTATCGCTTGGTCGAGCGAGATCATGGTCTCGGTAGACTGGATGTAGGGAATATTTTGGATCGTGTTGATGAGGATCTCCATAAGGTGGTCATTGTCAAAACAATAAACCTTTAGGAGCAGGGCGGCTTTGCCGGTTACGAAATGGCACTCCACAATCTCGGCGATTTTCTTCAGATTCGCAACCACCTCAGAGTATTTGTTGGCTTCCGAAAGGGACACGCTGATGAACGCGCACACATTGAGTCCCAAGGCTTGTGGTTTTACGAGAAGTCTTGATCCGGTTATTACTCCATTGTTCTCGAGTCTTTTTACCCTCTGGTGGATCGCGGCTCCGGAGACACCGCACTCACGTGCGATTTCCAGGAATGGCATCCTGGCATTGTTGACCAAGAAGGAAAGGATTTTCTGGTCAATCTGATCGATGTGATAAGTTGCCATTGCTTTCAATTTATAACTAAACAGCCGCTAAATTATCTAAAAAAACTTAAAAAGTCAAGATTTCTTGAACCTTTTCCGTCCTTTTTCCGTCGGTTTTGAATTATTTATAATGTCAAGGCAGGCGGCCTCGTCCAGGCTTGCCGCGTCTGTGCCTTTCGGAATCCTGTAATTCGATCCTGCGTGCTTGATGTACGGACCGTAGCGGCCGTTGATGACCTGGATGTCGCTGTCTTTATATTCAGCCATCACTGAATTGGCTGCGGTCTTGCTCAGTCCTTCCTCGATGACGGCCGTGCATTCGTCAAGGGTGATCTTGAGGGGATCCATTCCTCGCGGGATCGAGAAGTTTTTGTCTCCGTACTTGAGGTAAGGGCCGAAGCGGCCTTTCATGGCCACAACCGGTACGCCGTCATATTCCCCTACAGTGCGGGGAAGCTGGAACAGTTTGAGCGCGTCTTCCAAAGTAAGGTCCTCAATGAGCTGGTCCTTCCCGAGCGAGGCGTACTGCACGTTCTCCCCCTCGCCTTTCTGGATGTACGGGCCGAATTTTCCGAACTTAGCCACGATCCTGTTGCCTTCGGAATCTGTCCCGAGTTCCTTGGACACATGGCTGTAGTTGCCGTCATGAAGCACCTCGTCGACTTTCTTGTGGAACGGGGCGTAGAAAGCTCCGATGACTTCGTTCCAGACGAGTTTCCCGTCCGCTATCTGATCGAAATCCTTCTCGACATTGGCGGTGAAGTCATAGTCCATGATGTCGGTGAAATATTTTTCAAGATAGTCAGTGACTATCATGCCGATCTCCTGGGGAAGAAGTTTGCCTCTCTCTGCGCCGATGGTCTCGATTTTGGACACTTCCGAGATGACTCCATTTTTCAACTCCAAGTCCTTGACGGAGACCTTCCTGCCTTCCTTGTCTCCCTTGACGATGTAGCCTCTGCCTGTTGTCAGCGTGGCGATCGTGGGAGCGTAGGTGGAAGGCCGCCCGATGCCGAGTTCCTCCAGCTTCTTGACCAATGATGCCTCTGAATATCTTGGCGGCGCGGCGGTGAACTTGCACTCCGCGCGGATCCCTTTCTCTTCCATAGCCGTTCCGGCCTGAAGATCAGGAAGCATGACATCGGTATCCTCTTCTTCTTGATTGTCAGTGCTTTCCATGTAAAGTTTCAGGAATCCGTCGAACAGTACCTGGGTGGCCTGGGCATTGAACTTCTCCTTCCTTCTGTCCGATGAGACCTTCAGTGAGGTGTTGAGCACCTTCGCGTCTGCCATCTGGGACGCCACGGTCCTTTTCCAGATCAGGTTATAGAGTTTCTGCTCCTGTGCCGTCCCCTCGATCTCTGTGTTTTCGATGTATGTCGGGCGGATGGCCTCATGGGCCTCCTGGGCTCCCTTGCTGTGGGTCTTGAACTGGCGGGTCTTGGAATATTCAGCGCCGAAATTCCCGGTGATGAACTTCTTTGCGGAGCCGAGGGCAAGGGTTGATAGATTCGTGGAGTCTGTTCTCATGTAGGTGATCAGTCCACGCTCGTAAAGGCTTTGCGCCACCCTCATCGTCAGGCTTACGGGGAAGCGTAGTTTCCGCGCGGCTTCCTGCTGGAGAGTGGAAGTGGTGAAAGGTGCGGCCGGGCTCCTGCCGGCTTCTTTCTTGTCCACATCCGAGACCATGAAACGCGCCCCGACGCAGTCCTGGAGGAAAACATGGGCCTCATCGAAGGTCTTGAATCTTGTGTCCAGAACAGCCTTTACCTTAACCGTGTCCGGCAGCCCCTCCGGGTGGAAGACGGCGTCTACCTTGTAGAACGCCTCGTTCTCGAACGCCATGATCTCCTTTTCCCTTTCGACCACAAGCCTCAGGGCGACAGACTGCACACGCCCCGCCGAGAGTTTCGGCTGGATCTTCCTCCACAGCACAGGGGACAGCTCAAAGCCCACGAGCCTGTCCAGAACCCTTCGCGCCTGCTGTGCGTTCACAAGGTTCATGTCTATCGTCCTGGGGTTCAGCACCGCGTTGACTATGGCATCCTTTGTTATTTCGTGAAAGACAATCCGCCTTGTGTGCGCGTCATTGAGTCCGAGAGTCTCGTAGAGGTGCCAGGAGATGGCCTCTCCCTCTCGGTCCTCATCGGATGCAAGCCACACGGTCGTGGCTCTCTCAGCTGCTTTCTTAAGCTCCGCCACGACTTTTTTCTTGTCGGACGGAATCACGTATTCCGGAGTGAAATTCCTTTTCACGTCCACGCTCAGCTTATTGTCCTGAAGATCCCTGATGTGTCCGAAGCTGGATTTCACGACGTAGTCGCTGCCCAGGAATTTCTGTATAGTCTTGGCTTTGGCCGGAGACTCGACGATAACTAGATTGTCTGCCATACTGTACTATTTTACAAGCATTTCATAGATAGTTTGCCATTTCAAACTGCAAAGTAAGCCACAAACAGGGCAATTTTCCAAATTTTGTTATAAATTTGTCCCTATTATGACCGCATCGACTCGAAAGAAAATCACAAAGTGGTTCTGGATCCTGATCACGTTTCCAGTGCTGCTTCTTGTCTTTATGATAATCCTCGTCTGGGCGTTCGCCGACATTCCGTCCTTCAAGGATCTTGAGAACCCGGAAAACAAGCTGGCCACCCAGGTCATCGCGGAGGATGGGGAGATTCTCACGACCTTCCACATCGAGAACAGGACCTATGTCCCTTATGATGAGATATCTCCGAATCTTGTCCATGCCGCCGTCGCCACCGAGGACGTGCGTTTCTACAAGCATTCCGGAATCGATTTCAAGGGCCTTGGCCGTGTGTTCTTCAAGACGATCCTGTTGCACAACTCAAGCCAGGGAGGGGGAAGCACGATCACCCAGCAGCTAGCCAAGACCCTCTACCCGAGGGCTGACATGGGACGCAGGATTCCGGGAATATACCACATGAAGATGGTTTGGGTCAAGCTTAAGGAATGGATCACGGCCGTCAAGCTTGAAAGGGACTACACCAAGGATGAGATAATGACCATGTACCTCAATTCCATATTCTTTGGAAGCGGGGCCTATGGCGTGCGCTCGGCATCGGAAACATTCTTCGGGAAATTGCCGTCCGAACTCACGGTCGAGGAAAGCGCCATGCTTGTGGGCATGGTCAACAAGCCGACAAGGTACAATCCGGCGATCAATCCGGACAAGGCTCTGTACAGAAGGAATTTCGTGATCGGGCAGATGCAGAAGGCCGGTTATCTGGACAAGCGTCAGAGGGACTCGCTCCGTCTTGTTCCTATCCAATTGAATTATGAGGTGCAGGACCACAACGCCGGCCTGGCTCCTTATTTCAGGGACATGGTGCGCCGTGTCATGAACGCAAGAAAGCCCCGCAGGTCAGACTACTACATCGCGGAGGACTATTCCGCTGATTCCTTGTCCTGGGCCGTCGATGACTTGTTCGGATGGCTGGAGAAGAACAAAAAGGCGGACGGTTCGAAATATGACCTTGACAGGGACGGGCTCCGGATCTACACGACCATCAACTACAAGATGCAGAAATATGCCGAAGAGGCGGTCGCCGAGCGGATCAAGGCTCTTCAGGCTGATTTCCGCAGGGATCTTCGAAGCAAGGTCAACAAGCCTTTCTCCAATGACATTGACGCGGAGACAAGGGACAGGGTCATGCGCCAGGCCAGACGCTGGAGCGATCGTTATCGTGTGATGAAGAAGGAAGGACTCAGCGAGGCGCAGATTCTTAAGTCCTTCTCCAGGCCGGTGAAAATGCGTGTGTTCGCCTACAACAAGAAGGGCTACGCGGACACGACGATGACTCCGGACGACTCCATACGTTACTACAAGTCGATCCTCCGTACAGCTTTTGTGGCGATGGAGCCGGGAACAGGGCATGTGAAGGCCTATGTCGGCGGGCCTAACTACCGTTATTTCAAGTATGACAATGTACGCCAGGGCAAGCGTCAGGTCGGATCGACGATCAAGCCGTTTCTCTACACATTGGCAATGCAGGAGGGCATGACCCCGTGCGACAAGGTAGTGAACCTTCCACAGACATTTGTGCTGCCTGACGGAAACACCTGGACCCCGAGAAGTACCGACAAGAATGAGTGGATCGGCAAAACGGTGACCCTTAAGTGGGGACTCACCAACAGCTCCAACAACATCTCGGCCTACCTGATGAAGCAGTTCGGTCCTGAGGCCATGGCTGACATGATGCGCAGGATGGGCATCCAGAGCCACATAGACGAGGTCCCTGCTCTGTGCGTCGGGCCGTCGGACCTGTCGCTCTGGGAGATGGTCGCCGCCTATAACACTTTCCCTTCCAGAGGGGTCTACATCGAGCCTCTTTTCGTTACAAGGATCGAGGACAACCAAGGCAATGTCATCAGTGAGTTCACAAACCGGAAGCGTGAGGCCATAGGGGAGAACACGGCTTACCTCATGGTCAACCTGATGGAGGGTGTGGTGCAGGGCGGCACGGCGGTCAGGCTCCGTTACCGCTACAAGCTGACGGGCGAGATCGCAGGAAAGACGGGAACCACAAACGACAATGCAGACGGGTGGTTCATAGGCTACACTCCGACTCTTGTGGCCGGAGTATGGACAGGTGCGGAGGACCGCCAGGTTCACTTTCAGTCAATAACATACGGTCAGGGAGCGCACATGTCCCTTCCTACTTGGGGAATATTCATGCGCAAAGTCATCGCTGACGGTACGTTGGGAGTGTCGGAAAGTGACAGGTTCATCGCACCCGCGGGCATGACCTTGGACTTGAACTGCACGGGAGGGGATGAGGACGCCACCGCGGCGGAGGTGCAGCGGAAAACGGAAGATTATTATTTTGAGTAATTTCAGGAATATTCGAATATGGGCAGGTACCAGAGGATTGCAGTGATTTATGGGAGCGACTCTTCAGAGTGGGAAGTCGCTTGCCGCAGCGGGGAGTTTGTAGCTTCGCGCATTGACGGGACGAAGTACGATGTCTATGAGATTTTCGCCCGTTTCGGCAAATGGTCTCTTGTGGCCATGAAAAAGCGGGACGCCATGAGGATCCCTTTCACGGAAGGGGCCAGACCGGAAATTGACAAGACTGACTTTTCGGTAAAGGTCTACGGAGAGAAGATAAAGTTTGACTACGCCTACATCGTGCAGCATGGCACGCCGGGAGAGAATGGCCTGCTTCAGGGGTACCTTGAGATGCTGGGGATTCCGTTCAGCAGTTGCAGCGCTTTTGTCTCAGCGATAGCTTTTGACAAGTTCGCCTGCAAGAGCTACCTGAGGGGCGTTGATTTCGTGAAGTGCGCTCCCGATGTCTTCATACGCAACGGAATGGACATAGATTCCGTCTGCGGTGACGCGGTCGAAAAACTGGCGTTCCCTGTCTTTGTCAAGCCGACAGACGGTGGATCGAGTTTCGGCATCACCAAAGCACGAGGGCCTGAGGATCTTCCGGAGGCCATCCGGTTCGCGTTCACGGAAGGGCCGTCCGTCATCATCGAGCAGGGCATCCAGGGCCGAGAATTTACCTGCGCGGTGTATTCTGACGCGGGCGGAGTGAAGTCTTTGCCTGTCATCCAGATTGTTACAGACAATGACTATTTCGATTATGACGCCAAGTACAACGGCCACAGCCAGGAGATCTGCCCCGCCCCCATTGACGAAAGTCTGAGCGGGCATATTCAAGAAGTAAGTAAAAGAATATATTCCCGTCTCGGCTGCTCCGGCATTGTGAGGATTGATTACATTCTCGCTGATGACGGTCTTTACTTCTTGGAAGTCAATACTATCCCCGGGATGACAAGTGCATCGTTGGTTCCTAAGATGATCCGCGCCGCCGGGCTGGACATCACCGATTTCCTGACGGACATCATCGAAAATGCAAAACCGATTCTAACCTCAAAAATTTAGTCGCTTATGCTGTTGAAGGATTTTATTAATGAAGGGGTCGCACGGCTGGAGCCTCTCTATCCTACCAAGGAAGCCAGGAGCATCATGCTGATGCTTTGCGAGAGCAGGATCGGCACGAAGAGTTACACCCACATTGTGGAGCCGGAGTACCAGATCAAGGACAAGTCTCTTGAGGGGCTCGACGCGGATCTGGAAAGGCTTGCTTCCGGAGAGCCTGTCCAGTATGTGATCGGCTTCGCGGACTTCTGCGGCCTGAGATTCAGGGTGACGAGGGATGTGCTTATTCCGCGCCCCGAGACTGAACTTCTTTGCCGGGAGGCGATAAAGATCGGATCCCGGATGCAGAGGATGAGGAAGGCTTATGGAAAATCGGCAAGACCGGTCAAGGTCCTGGATCTCTGTACTGGCTCGGGATGCATAGCCTGGACTGTAGCCTTGAGCATTCCTGGCGCCGAAGTGACAGGTGTGGACATTTCTGAAAGCGCTGTGGCTGTGGCCTCCTCTCAGGATTTCGCGCTCAACCTCAAGGAGACAGGCGCCTTGGCTCCCAGCTTTGTGGTGGCGGATGTCTTGTCAGACTCTCACCCGTTCACTGAAGGCGACTATGACTTGATTCTGAGCAATCCTCCTTACATCATGGAGTCCCAAAAGACCCAGATGCGTGCCAATGTCCTCAACTACGAACCTTCAACGGCTTTGTTTGTGAGTGACGATGATCCTCTTCTGTTCTACCGCGCGATCGCCCGCGTCTCAAAGGAGTGTCTGGCGGCGGAAGGCAAGGGTTTGGCCGAAATCAACGAGATTCTCGGGCCGGAGACGGCAAAGGTTTTCTCCGCCGCCGGCTTCCAGAAAACCGAGGTCGTAAAAGATTTTTATGACAAAAACCGCTTCGTGTTTTATTCGAAATAGGGCTTCAGCGCTCGTCTGCGCGTGATTTGCACACTTAGCCGTGGAATTTTTGCTTCCACGGCTATTATTGTGTCTCTTTGTACCGAAAAACAACTTTAAACTCATTTCGCAATGAAGAATTTCAGTACAAGGAAAAGGCTGTCGGCGCCGGTGGCGCCGACCCTTGCGGTGATGGCCGCTCTGCTCTCGTCCGCCTGTGACAGGGATGAACGTCCTGTCTCCTCATCGACTGGACCGGAGGTTGCAAAGACAACGGTTCATGACATTTCTGCCCGGAACATCGCAAAGATGCTCGCTGAGCTTCCGATGACGCTCACTCAGGCAAGAGAGGTTTACCAGGGGGTCTGTTCATCGTCTTCCAATGGCTATGATGAGGAGTATCCATTTTCCAACCTGGTCACCTGTCCAGGCACCGGGGTGGGGGATGACCTGCTTCAGACAAGATCGAAGGCGGAACATTCCGAACCTCTGCGGGACCTCCTGCTATCCGCCGTCGAAGAAGATCCTGTGACAAGGGCCGGGACATTTCTGGACGCGCTCTCGGATTCTGGACTGCAGATTTACTGGCCTTACTCAGAAGACTGGGACGGAGAGACAATGCCTGTGATCACGTTTGATCCTGCGGAGTCGCGTGCCTGCCCGATTTCTGCCGCAGAAAAGGATTCCAACATCGGCTACCTTCGCGAGAGCCTGCCGAATGGTGTTGCGATCGTCAAGGAGATTCTTGTGGATGAGGAATATGCCAGGACGCATCCTGTATGGGTCATAAACCGTAACGAGGATTCCGCCTACCTGACCCCTCAGATGGTGGCGGCTCTCTATCCGGAGCGGAACGTGCCGGCGGCGACCAGAGCCCACGATGATTGCCGGACTTTGGTACTGAAGGAATTCAAGGCTCACAGGAACTATGACTCTTGGTTTGCCGGAGCTTCGGAGTTTTTTGTCAAATGCGGCGCGCTGGACGGCTTTACGGCCAAGACCGAGGAAGAGATCAAGCTGTACAGCCCTTCCGTCACCGACATGATGATCAACGTGAAGAGAAAACATGTCGGCAGCACGCTGAGGTTCAACGCAGTGATTGTGTCCGAATGGACCAGCCAGCTGGAGGAGTGCGCATTCCTTGTGATAGAGGATGACGGAGGCAAACAGACGTCATGGAAAGCCAGCGGAGTTGTCAAGATCAAGTCAAGGTCCTATGGTTTTGAGGTTGATCTGCCCTTCCGCCGAAATGACGACCTTGTCTGGCGCGGTAAACTCTCCAGTAAGTATTTCGAGAAAAACAACGGCAAGCCTAACCGCTTCGGGGATGTCAGCGTGACGTTCAGTTTTCTTTGATGTCTGAAATCAGCCTTTCAATGATCATCAGTCTTCCGCCTTTCGGGTAAATTCTTAGGCTGTGCACTTGTTTTAGCGATAAAATTCGTATATTTGCAGTCCGTTCCTGTTTTTTAAGGGCAGGAACGGGGAACGGTTCCGTAGCTCAGCTGGATAGAGCAACAGATTTCTAATCTGTGGGTCTAGGGTTCGAATCCCTACGGAATCACAAAAGAGGCAGGCCAAGCGGTCTGCCTCTTTTGTGATTGTCCGGTGCAGCTGGCCGAAGAGAATCAGCGTGTCTGCGCGTTCTTGTGGCTGAACCACTCAAGAACAACAACGAGCAGGGCTCCGATTGCCATCCAGGCAATGGCCGAGACAATCTGTGGGTCTATCATCGAGGAAAGATCCAGACCGCTGTCGAGGATAGCCAGCACCTCGACATCGGCCTGTTCCGCGGCCTGTCCTTCGCGCATCAGCTGCGCCGTCAACACACTCACTTTGTCGCTCCATGGCCAAACCTTGACCAGAGATCCGAGAGTGAAGCCGATCAGGGTGATCAGCGTTGGCTTTTCATAGTGTTCGATCAGCCAATGAAGGAACTTCGAGAACGCTGCCAGACCAAGGACGCAACCTGTTCCGAACAAGATCAGAACCTGCCAGTCAAGCTCGCTGATGGCGCCCATGATGTACTCGTACTTCCCAAGAAGCACAAGGATGAAGCTTCCGGAGATTCCCGGAAGAATCATGGTGCAGATCGCGATTGCTCCGCAGATCATGATGAACCATCCCGCGTCAGGGGTCTGGGTTGGGGACATCAGGCAGATCACGGCTCCGAGAATCATCCCGAACACAAGCCAGAGGCCATCGGTCATCTTCCATTTCTTGATGTCGTGGAGCATGTAGATTCCTGAGATGACTATCAGTCCGAAGAAGAAGGACCAAGTTTGGATTGGATGGAAGACGAGCACATATTCCATCAATTTCGCGAGCGAGAAGACACTCACGATCACACCGATTCCCAACCAAAGCAGAAATGTTCCGTGAATATGCTCCCAGAACTCCTTTGCCTTTCCTTTGAGAAGCAGTTTCCATGAGGAGACGGTCAGAATCGCGTTAAGCGCCTCAATCAGCTCATTGAATATTCCGGTGAGCAGCGCGATCGTCCCACCGGACACGCCCGGAATAACATTTGCCGCTCCCATTGCGAAACCTTTGAGGGCGACGATTGCTTTTTTGATGATGTTTGACATGTTGAACTATTGAATCTTTGTGAGGTAGCCTTTTATGGCAGTAAAACTATCCAGTTGAGAGACATTCTTGCCTTCCGGATCTGAGACGACAAAATCGAAAAGATTCCCGTCCATCTGCGTGCGGCCTATCTTGAACTTGGCCTCGGAAGTCCGTGCCATGTATTCAATGGCGAAGTCTGGTTTTTTGATCAAGGAGATGAAGAGATCCGGAGCCTGCTCCTCCAGCACGTTGAGTTTGTAGCGGGACGGCCTCCCTATCCAATCGAGGTCTTTCCTTGTGATTGTGGTCTGGATGCTCGTGATCAGCCTGTCTTCGTTTCCGATCTTACGGAAGTCCTGAAAGAACACGCAACCCTTGATGTTGTGTGCCCGGAAAAAGTTCATTATGGCGGTTTTGCAGGCGTCGAAAGACTGGTCCTCCACATCGATGATCGCGACGTAGGAGTGAATCTTGCCGAGTGGCAGAATCCCCGTCGGGACGGTGCTTGAATGTTTCCGGAGGCTTCTCTTTCTGAAAAAATCCTTTATGAAATCCAACATAACCTACTGTTTTACAGAGTCGATCAACTCGCGGATCTCGCGCTTTGCGTCCTTCCATCTCGGGACATCGATCTTCGTGCCGATGACTTCGACGACCTTCGCAGCAATTATCGAGCCTACTTCACCGCAGACTTTGAGAGGCATTCCGAGTGAGTGCGCGTAGATGAATCCGGCGGCATAGGTGTCGCCTGCCCCCGTGGCGTCGACCGTGGCAGCCGGCCAAGCCTCTATGTAGTGATATTCATCGCCCCGCTTCACCATTGACCCGTTCTTGCCGATTTTCACTATGGCTATCTCACACTGGCCGGCAAGTGTGTCCAGAGCCTCCCTCGGCTCCTGTTTGGTGAACGCCCTCGCCTCTGTCTCATTGGCGAAGACTATGTCCACATAGCGGTCAACAAGGTTGTGGAAGAACGCCTCGTTGGACTCGACGACATTGTAGGACGCCATGTCGATCGAGATCTTGCATCCGGCTTCCTTCGCCATTTGGACTGCCCTGCGTATAAGATCCTGGTTCTGCACGAGATAGCCTTCAATGTGGAAGTAGTCATAGCCTTGGAAATATTCCGGTTTCAGATCCTCCGGCACAAGTTCCAGGGCGGCTCCCATGTAGTCGGCGAAAGTCCTTTCCGAGTTCGCGCCCGTGATGAAGCACATCGCTCTTCCGGATCCCTTCGTCCCGGTCAAAAGGGTAGTCTTGACCCCGTACTGTTCGAGCGTGCTCTTGTAAAGATGACCTAATTCATCATTGCCGATCTTTCCTATGAATCCTGACGGCATCCCAAAGATCGAGGTGCAGGTGATGGTGTTGGCCGCCGAGCCCCCGGGCACGTATTTGACGCCCACCTCCTTGAGTTTGGACCAGATCCGGTCTCCGGTCTCTAGGTCCACATGCTGCATGCTTCCAGGAGGAAGATGGTACTCGCGGAGCATTTTCTCGTCAGGGAACACCGCGAGGATGTCCGTGAGAGCGTTGCCTATTCCAAGAACAGATTTCATAAATTCTTGTGATTAAGAAGTGTCATACTGCAAAGTTAACGAATATTTGATTAAATTTGTAGGCTATGAATAAGAAGGCCGGGAATATTCTCAAATACGGAAGCTCCGTCGCGCTCGCGGCGGCTCTTCTGTACGGTTCGTTCCGTGGAGTGTGTTGGGGCGACTTTCTGCAAGGGCTGAAGGCATGCCGTTGGGGATTCGTCGTCCTTTCAATGGCTTTTGGTCTTCTTGCGTTCTATCTCAGGGCTTTGCGGTGGCGTGAGTTGCTTCTTCCCATCGACCGGACGACTTCCCGTCTGACCTGCTTCAACGCTATCAACATCAGCTATCTTGTGAACATGGTTCTTCCGCGCGTCGGTGAATTTGTCCGCTGCGGCTACATCACCGCGCACTCCCCGAAAGAGCTTGACTCCAATGAATCCAACCATCGTGTGGCCTCTTATGACAAGGTTCTCGGCACCGCCGCGCTTGAGCGGTCTGTCGATGTGGCCGCCATGCTGTCCATAGTGTCGGTTTTCCTGTTCTTCACCTGGAACCGTTTCGGTGGTTTTTTCTCCGAGAAGGTTCTCGGCGCGGCTTCTGGAAGTCTCAGCGCCGGGAAAGTCATTGTCATGGTCGCTTGTGTTTTTGCCGCAGTCTCCGCCATTTTTTGCGCAATCCTTTTCGCTGGCAAGTTGAAAATCCTTGGCAAAGTACGTGATTTCTGCAAAGGCATCTGGGTTGGCTTCATCAGTTGCCTTAGGATGAAAGGGGCTTGGAAGTTCTTCGTCTTGACGGCCGGAATATGGCTCTGTTACTGGATGATGAGCGTCACGATCCTTTGGTCTCTGCGGGGCATATCTCCGGACTCTGTCAGCCTTGAGCTGGCTTCCGCTGTGGAAACGCTTCAAGGCCTTGGTCTTACGGACGCCATGTTCTTGATGCTGGTCGGCAGCCTTTCCTCAATTGTACCTGTGCCTGGAGGCTTTGGCGCGTTCCATTTCCTGGTCTCCTCCGCGATTTCTTACGTCTACGGCATTCCGGTCCAGTTCGGGATGATCTTCGCTACCCTTTCGCATGAGTCCCAGGCCGTGAACCAGATCCTGTGGGGAGGCATCTCATGGATAAGTGAATCTTTGAGAAACAACAAATAGTTAATAATTAAATAATTATGAAAATCAAAAATCTGTTTCTGATCGCTGTTGGCATCTTGATGACGATGACCACAATCGATGCGGTCGCCGGGAAGCTCCCAAAGGAAGTCAAGATGACCAAGGAGGTTCTCATGGACAAGATCAAGGGTGGCTGGGCCGGTAAGATCATCGGCTGCTCCTACGGCGGACCTACTGAGTTCAAGTATGCGGGCTTCATCAACGATGAGATTGAGATTCCGTGGCACGAGCACATGATCAAGTATTGGTTTGACAAGTTCCCTGGATTGTACGATGATGTGTATATGGATCTTACCTTTGTCGAGGTGTTCCAGAAGGAAGGGCTTGACGCTCCGATCGAGTCGTTCGCCAACGCGTTTGCCCATGCGCCGTACCCTCTCTGGCACGCCAACCAGCTCGGACGCTACAACATCCTCAACGGAGTGATGCCTCCGGAGTCCGGCCACTGGCACAACAATCCTCACGCTGACGACATCGACTTCCAGATCGAGGCCGACTATGCGGGCCTTATGGCTCCGGGAATGATCAACACCTCGTCCTTCTACTGCGATGAGATCGGCCACATGATGAACTACGGTGACGGCTGGTACGGCGGCGTGTATGTCGCCGCGATGCTCTCTCTGGCGTTCGTCAGCGATGACATGAACTTCGTTGTGAACGAGGCTCTCAAGGCGATCCCTTCCCAGAGCAACTACTACAAGGCCATGGCGGATGTCATCAAGTGGCACAAGCAGTATCCTGAGGACTGGCACATAACCTGGGCTCTCTTCAACGAACGTTACGGCTACGACATCGGCTGTCCTGACGGGGTTGACAGTCCGTTCAACATCGACGCCGTCATCAACAGCGGCTACATCCTCATAGGCCTTCTCTACGGTGACAAGAACTTCTACCGCACGATCGACATCTCCACCCGTTGCGGCCAGGACTCTGACTGCAACCCTTCTTCAGCCGCGGGAATCCTCGGCGTCATGATGGGGTACAAGAATATTCCCGAGTATTGGAGGAAGCCTTGCGAGGAGGTTGAGGACACTCCTTTCGTCTACACAGACATCTCCCTCAACAAGGCCACTGAATATTCCTTCAGCCAGGCTCTTCAGGTGATCGGGCGCAACGGTGGCTCTGTCAATGGCGACAACATCACCATCAAGGTCCAGAAGCCTCAGGCCGTCCGCTACGAGAAGGCTTTCGAGGGGCACTATCCTCAAGGTAAGGTCACAGTCAAGAAGACCATCACGAATGTCGGCCAGATCAAATTCAAGGGCAACGGAATCGTTGTCAAGAGCCACTACTACAAAGGAGCCGGCTACAACGACAACACCGGCTATGTGGGCGAGGTCGAGATCTACCTTGACGGCAAGCTCTCGGCAGTGGCGAAGAACCCCATCAAGGGCAACGGAGCCGCTCCGGACCTCTACTGGAAGTACGACCTCCCTGAGGGTGAGCACACCCTCACATTCAAGTTCCTCAACAAGCAGGACAACATGAACATCGTCATTGACAACTACCTGGTATATTCCAGCAAGCCGAAGGTTGTGAACCACGTTGATGAGTAGAGACATGAGGATGTTCCGATTTTTAGCGGTGATCGCGGCCTGTGCCCTATCTCTGGCCGCTGTTCCTGCCGAGTCATCGGCCAGGACGACATCCAAGGATCTTTACAAGCAGTTCCAGAATCCCGACAACCGTTACCGTCCTTTCGTGCGCTGGTGGTGGAACGGGGACCGTGTCGAGGCCGAGGAACTTGTGCGAGAGCTTCACATCCTCAAGGATGCGGGGATCGGAGGAGTCGAGATCAATCCGATCGCCTTTCCGTACGGTGCTGACGCGATGGACACAAAGCCTCTCAAATGGCTCAGCGACGAGTGGATTGACATGCTGAAGGTCGTGTTCGACGAGGCCGGGCGCATCGGGATGACCTGCGACCTGATCATCGGGTCCGGCTGGCCTTTCGGTGCTGAGACCCTTCCGCGTGACGAGAGGGCGTCCGTGATGCTGACCTATGCCCGGAAGGTGGCGGGCGGGGAAAGGTTCGAGATGTCCAAGTTCAACATATTCAAGAATATAGACCCGGGCGTGACGAAGGTGAACACCAGCCGCACCCCGGAGTTGGTGTCTGTCTATCTTGCTCCGGATCCGATCAACGACCTCAGCGAGGTGATCGACCTGTCGAGCAACGTCGAAGACGGCGTGGTCACAGTCGATGTGCCGAAAGGAAACTGGCAGTTCTACGCGATGGTGAAGTACGAATCCTTCGCCTGCGTGATCAACGGGGCTCCGGGGGCCGCCGGCTCGATTCTGAACCACATGGACGCCAAGGCTGTCCGCAAGTACCTTGACCACATGACCGACACGATCGAGGCTCGGATCGGTCCGCTTTCCAAGCACCTGAGGGCTTTCTTTGTGGACAGCATGGAGCTTGAGGGCTGCAACTGGACGGATGACTTCCCGGAGGAGTTCAAGACCAGAAGAGGCTACGACCTGATGCCTTGGCTGCCGTTCACGATGTTCAAGGTCGGAAGGCTCGGCAACGTGGAGAGTTTCGACTACGGTTCGAAGAAAGGCGGGAAGTTCCAGGATCAGGTGAACCGTGTGCGCTTTGATTTTGAGCTCACGAAGGCGGAGCTTCTCAACGAGAGGTACATGAACACATTCCTCTCTTGGTGTAAGGAAAAGGGTGTCAAATCCCGTTCCCAGGCCTACGGCAACGGATTCTTCATCGAGGAGTCTTCCCTTGGCCTGGACATCCCTGAAGGCGAGTCTTGGACGACCAACTGGCTCAAGCACAGGATCGGTGAGGAGATGGGCGACGAGGATTACCGTCGCGGTCGCGCCTACACTATGATCGATAAGTATGTCTCGTCAGCGGCCCACCTTACCGGCAAGCGCCTTGTCAGCGCCGAGGAGATGACAAACACCTACAAGGTCTTCACGACTTCTCTTGAGTTTCTGAAGGTCGGCTCTGACATGAGCGCCATCTCCGGCATAACCCATTCGGTATGGCATGGTTTCAACTATTCACCGCCTGAGGCCGAGTTCCCTGGCTGGGTCCAGTACGGAACATTCCACAACGAGAGGAACACCTGGTGGCCTCACGTCAAAAAGCTGAACGACTACCGCGCGAGGATCGCGAGCCAGCTTCAGAACGCCGACATGTACACCGACATCGCCATCCTTCCCGCGAACTACGACATGTGGAGCACGATGGGTGTGCAGACCGAGCCGTTCCCGGTGGCCTTGAATATTCCTTACACATCCCTGATCTGGGAGGCCGTCCACAAGAACGGCGGCGGAGCGGACTACGTCAGTGAGATCATCCTCCGTGATGCCACAGTGCGCAATGGCAAGATTTGCTATGGACCTAAGGAATATGGCACCCTTTTCATCGTTGAGGTGACCAGCACGACCCCCGAGACTCTTGACAAGCTGGAGGAGTTCGTGAAGGGAGGCGGCAGGGTCTTCTGCATCGGGAAATATCCAGAGAAGTCGCTTGGCCTCAAGGATTTCGAGGCTCGTGACAGGCAGATCACCGAGGCTGTGGCCCGTCTGAAGGAACATCAAGACAATTTTATCCTGCTTGAGAAACCTGCCGACGGAAAGTACCTTGAATGGTACACCGGTGTGATGGAGAAGTACAACCTTCCTCACACTCTGACCATCTCAAATCCGGACAGGTTCCTGCTTCAGGACCAGTATGTCACCGATGACGGAAGCGACATTTTCCTTTTCATGAACGCCCACATGAGCGAGGCCAGGGAAACAGACATAATATTCCCGGAATCCGTGACGGCAGGGAAGCATGCATGGCTTTATGATCCTGCGACGGGCAAGAGGTACGCCTTACCGGTCGGTAAGGACGGTAAGATGCGTTTCCGCTTCGGTCCTTCGGAGACTTATCTCTTCGTTTTCAACAAGATGGGCGGCAGCGCCCCGGCCTGGAAACAGATCCCTCTTGACGGCCCGGATAAGATTCAGGTGACGGGCTCCTGGGATCTCAAGATGCATCACACCTGGCCGGATTCAACGTGGACAGCCAAGTTGGATGAACTTCAGGATTTCAAGGACATGAAGGACACCACTTTCAAGAACTTCATGGGGGAGGTGACCTACACCAAGACCGTGTCGTTGTCCGGAAAACTTCCCGAGTACCTGAACCTCGGCAAGGTGGCCGACATCTGCGAGGTCTGGATCAACGGCAAGCCTGCCGGTGTGAAGTGGTTCGGCGAGCGTGTGTATGACGTGACCGGCCTGCTCCGTCAGGGCGAGAACACCATCGAAGTGAAAGTCACTACCCTTATGGGCAATTATATTCAGACCCTCAAGGACAACAAGGTGGCGCAGCGTTTCGTTTTGAAGCGCAAGCAGCCTTACGTCAGCGCGGGACTGATCGGACCAGTGAAATTATATTAAAATAAAACATTACTGATGAGAAATTTTCTTAGAACAGCGGCTGTGGTTTTGCTTTTCACCGGGTCAGCCTTGACCCTTGGGGCCACTGATTTCTTCGCCCGTGATTTCGGCGCGAAACCGGACGGAGTGACTCTGAACACAGCCAGCATCCAGGCCGCGATTGACTTCGCTTCCTCACGCGGAGGCGGACGTGTCGTGCTTGACAAGGGAGACTACGTCAGCGGCTCCATCTATCTGAAAAACAATGTGACCCTCCACATCGAGAAGGGCGCTGTCCTTCTCGGATCTCTGAATCCTTACGACTACATCAAGGATCCGGACGCCAAGTGGACCGCCCTTGTCTTTGGTATAAACCAGGACAAAATCGGCATCACAGGTGAAGGAATGATCAACTGCCGTGGCTTTGAAGTCGGAGTCCGTTTCGTGGACTTTGTTCATATGGGACTGATTGTGGATCCTCTCGGGCTTGATCGTATCAATGAGACAATCCGCCCAGAGAACCTGCATTTCTATAAAAGCACCAACATTGTCATCAAGGACATCACGCTTAAGGATCCTGCAAGTTGGAACCAGCAGTACGACAAGTGCCGTAATCTTCTGATCGAGGGTGTCACCGTGGACGCCAAGTGCTACTGGAACAACGACGGTCTGGACGTGGTGGATTGCAGTGATGTCATTGTGCGCGACTGCTACATCGACTCGTCCGATGACGCATATTGCTTCAAGAGCCACAGCAACGACGGTGTGAGCGAGAATATTCTTGTGGAGAACTGTGTGGGACGAAGCAGCGCCAACGGCATAAAGTTCGGAACCTACACACGTGGCAAGTTCAAGCACTTCAGGTTCAAGAATATGACCATATTCGACACCTACCGCAGCGCGATCACCATCGCCACAGTGGACGGAGCGCAGATCGAGGATGTGGAGATCGACAGCCTCAGGAGCCTGAACACCGGCAACCCGATCTTCCTCCGTACCGGCACCCGTCACGTCAATGATGGCCAGCAGGCATGCCTTAAGGACATAGTGATCAAGAATATGTACGCTGAGGTTCCGCTTGGCAAACCTGACGCCGGCTACAGCTACGAGGGTCCGGTCGAGGATCTTCCGCGCAACACCTGTCCGAGCATCATCGCCGGCCTTCCCGGCCTACGCATCGAGAACGTCCGCATGGAGAACATCGAGATTGTCTATCCGGGGCACGCTGATCCTGAATATGCCTACGCAGGCACCTCAAAAGAGGAACTCGACGCCATCGAGGAGCAGGAGACACGCTATCCGGAGTACTCCAATTGGAAGGAGCTTCCGGCCTGGGGATTCTACATCCGTCACGCCGACGGCATTGTCTTCGACAACGTGAAACTTACCGTCGCCGGTGAGGACTATCGTCCGGCCATCGTGACCGACGATGTCAACGGCCTGAGGATGAAGAACCTACAGATCAACCAGGAGACCGCTCCTAAGGGCAAGAAGCAGATCGTCACAAAGGACACCAAGAACATCAAGAAGAAATGAAAAGAATATTGTTATTAGCGGCTCTGCTGCTGTTTTCTGTTGTGGGTTTCTCCCAGAATGTCTACAAGGCGTCCAGGTTCAACATCAAGAGCGATGGTGTCCACGACAACACCACGAGCATTCAGGGCGCGATTGATTTCATAGCCTCAAAGGGTGGCGGCACCCTTGAGTTCAGCGTGGGACGTTACGTCACGGGTGCCGTCCAGCTCAAGTCCGGTGTCAGCATCAGGCTCCGCGAGGGCGCTGTTATTGTCGGCTCCACGAACATCTATTCCTACAAGGGCCGCAAGGCCATCTTCTGGGGAGAGGGAGTCGAGAATATGTCCATCTTCGGCGCCGGGGTGATCGACGGACGTGGCCCGGCCCTGTTGGACGACATTGCCGCCCAGATCCGGATGAAACATATTCCCGAGGATGCCACAGTTCCGACCCTTGTCTATCTCAAGGATTGCAAGAACGTGACCCTCAAGGACTTCATCCTTCGCTATCCCGCCACAAAGGATCATCTCTACATCATCGAGGGCGGCAACGTCACGGTGGACGGCTGCTACTCCGACATGCGATAGTCCCAAGGAGGACGACCCGGCTGAATGAATACACAGGCGAACCCTGCTTGCACCTCTTGTTGTGAGAAGCAGGGTTCGTATTATATTTATAACCAGTTCATTCATGGTTTAAAACAAACTAATTCCTATGTCATGGTGACTATTTTCATTTAAATACTTGGAGTTCAATGATAATATGCCTATTTTTGTGATGGACACCGTTGTCGGAGATTTCTGCCTTGGCTTGCCGGATGAGAAAATTACATTGGAAAAGAAGTTCCTGCCTGATTTTGATCAACGACGAAGAGTGTTTTGCGAAGTTTTTACGACCACATAATAAGATTAAAATGAGAAAGACAATCTTGATTTCGCTTCTTATGTTTGGAATTGTGTTGCCGGCTGTTGCGTTCACGCTTCAGGATGGCCGGAGGAGTGTCACCAATCAGACGATGAAAGTTCCGAGTGGATTCCGCCACTACTGGTATCTCCAACTGCAGGGAGGGGCGTCTTATTTGGTAGGAGAAGCTGATTTCATGGATCTCGTTTCCCCGTCCGCGCAGGCGGCTTTTGGCTTACGGTTCAGCAGAGTGTTCGGGGTTCGCGTGTCGGTGAGTGGATGGCAGGCGAGGAACAAGTACAATTATCCCATGCTCAAATACAGTTGGAACTATGTGCTTCCGAGCTTTGGGATGACCTTTGACGTGACATCCATGCTGGCTGGTTGGAGAGAGGGCCGCCTGATCAGCCTGAATGCTTTCCTTGGAGGTGGAGCGCCTGTTGGATTGGGAAACCATGACGCGGTGCGTGCATGCGGGAACAATGAGAACTTCGGGTTTGAGAGACTGTGGGAGGGCACAAAGGTGTTTTGGGCCGCCAGGGGAGGGCTGTCGGCGGACGTGCGGTTGTCCCGTGTTCTGTCTTTAGGACTTGAGGCTAATGTTGACATGCTTCCCGAAGACTTCAACTCAAAGGTTGGCAAGGATGACAACTTTGACTGGCAGTTCAATTGCCTGCTGGGTCTTAAGTTCTGTTTTGGCCGGTGAGCAAGGTCTGCCAGGCTTGATCATTAAAGGATTATTAATAATTTAACGATAAGAAAATGAAAAAGTTGAACAAAGGAAGACTCGGACTTCTTATTATGGCCGCTGTCCTTACACTTTCTCCGGTAACGTCCTGCACTGACTATCAGGACGAGATCAACAATTTAGGCCGGCTTTACGAGGATCATGAGCAGCGTCTGAAGAAACTCGAGGAACTGACTGATGAGGTCAACAGTCAGATCGCCGGCCTGTCCAAGATCGTGAACGCCCTTGAAGGTGGAGATTTCATCAAATCCGTTGTTCCTTTGGAGGACGGGTCCGGTTACACGATCCATTTCAACAGGCAGGATCCGATCACAATCACGAACGGCAAGGATGGCCAGAAGGGAGAGGATGGCAAGGACGGCTCTGCCCCTGACATATCCATCAGGCAGGACTCTGATGGTTATTATTATTGGACGTTGAACGGGGAATGGCTTTTGTCCAACGGACAGAAGGTCCGCGCGAACGGTGTGGATGGCGAGAAGGGAGATAAGGGAGATAAGGGAGATAAAGGCGACAAGGGTGATAAGGGCGATTCAGGCAGTTCCGGCGGAGCACCTCAGGTCCGCATAAACAGCGACACCAACGAGTGGGAGATTTCCACCGATGGTGGCAAGACATGGGTGACGACCGGCACCAAAGCCACAGGAGAAAAAGGTGACAAAGGCGACAAAGGTGATAAAGGCGATCCGGGAGCGGGTGATTCTTCCCTGTTTGAGAGTGTGAAACTTTCCGATGATGGGAAAACGTTGATATTCATACTAAAGGATGGCACAGAGTACAAGGTGCCGATAGCTGTGGAGCAGCCCGTCGAGGAAGAGCGTTATCTTTGGATTGGCGGCGCCATGGTGGACAAGGACAATGCGCCCGGGATCAGCGGGGTTTGGCTGAAGAAAGGTAAGGTCGCATACGACTTTGAGACAAAGGTCCTTACTCTTGACAATGTAACAATAGAGACAACATTGAACAATGTCGGAATCAAGTCCCAGATTGTCGGCCTCACCATCAAAGTGCTAGGTAATTGTTCGATTTCATCCTACGCTACCGGAATCAGTTTGACCACAGGAGCGTCGGCGACAATCACCGGTGACGGCAAACTTACGATAAAAGCCTCCAACACTGGAATCATGATGCAGGCTGAGTCTTCCGTGACTATCAGCGACGCCAATGTGGAGATCAATTCAAAGTATGGCATCACAACGGCTAGCGGAAATGCAGGCTACCTCAGGGTGCAGGGAACCAAGACAAACTTGAGCGTCACCGGATCCGAAGGTTCAATTCTTGATCTAGAGGGCATGTCGTTGGACGGATGCAGGATCACCGCGCCTGACAATGCTACGTTTGATGATTATGAGGGAGGAATAGTTGTAGATGGTAAAATAGTTACGTCCGAAGTGGTCATCATGAGCGTTTATGATCTGAGCATAGGAGGCGAAAAAGTCGCTGCTGACAATTCCGTCAGCATTAAAGGCCCGTGGCTTACCGGCGGCAGCGTGTCGTTTGATGTCTCTTCAAACACCCTTACACTCAACAATGCGCAGATCAACTCATCCGTTGCCGGGATTGAGTCCTCTGTCAATAATCTAAAGATCCGTGTGGCCGGTGATTGTTCCATCACTTCTTCCTCATCAGCTATTGTAAGTGACGGCTCGCTGAACATCATCGGAGCCGGAACCCTGAACCTTAAAGGAGGAAGCGGGAGCGGAATCTTGCTTACGTGCAATGGCGCCAAACTGACGATCAGCGATGGCTGTACAATCAACGCTTCCGGCAGCACGGGAATTTCGGGGTGCGGCTCGGCCTTGTCATATCTGGAGATAGACGGCGGCGAGACCGTGGTCACCGCTACAGGTTCCGCCGGATCGATTGTCAACTTTGATCTCCTTGACATGTCGGGCTGTGCCATTGTTGTTCCGGAGGGAGCCATTTTCAATGCTTCCAAGAGAGGTGTTGTGCTTGGAGATTCGATTGTTACATCGAAGGTTGAAATCCGGAAAGACATCGACTACGACCTTTGGATCGCAGGCGTGAGGGTCACTTCAAACAACGCGGCCTCAATCATGGGGGCCGGAATTTCCGGAAGTGTGTCTTACAGCGCCGCCAACAAGGTTCTGACGCTAAGTTCGGCTACAATTGAAAGCGGGGCGTACATCGGAATCAAATCGCGGATAGATGGTCTCAAGATAATTGTGTCCGGGGTAAGCACGGTCTCCTCAAGTTCGGCTTCAGCTCTGACAGTCTACAATCCGGTGACAGTCAGCGGCGGAACTCTTAATCTGAGCGGAAAGGATTACGGAGTGCTGCTTGCTGATGAAGGCGCGGAATTCTGTGTCGGCAAGTCGGCCGTGAATGTCTCCGGCGGCAATGGCATAGTGGGCGGCAAGGCTTACGTCTGCTCTGTGTCCATCACCGATGAGAACGGAGTTTTGAGCGCCGAAGGAGCCAACGGCTCGATTGTGGACATAACCTCGCTCACTTATCCGGCCTCATGCGGCATCACGGCTCCTGACGGAGCTACATTCGATGCTTCCAAGAAGGCTGTGGTGGACGCGGAAGGCAACACTGTCATCCAGAGGGTGACTGTCTCCAAGAAAACCGAGTAGAATCAAGAATATTCTCTAAAATGAGTAGCTAAGGCCGGCTTGGGCAGAAAACTGCCAGGATTGGGCTTCGTCTGATGTGTAAACATCGGTGCTGCCATCGTGGGGGTAACGTCTGATGTTGACATACCGGTAATTGTCGGTTATGAAGTAGTGCACAGACGGAATGAAACTCAACTCGAATCGCCATATTCGGAAAGAAACCGCCAAGCCCGCATCCGCGGTCAGGCTGAACCGGTGGTTGATCTTCATGTAATCTACTTCCCTGCTGTCTCCATGGGGTTCTTCCCTACGTCCGAAAATGTAGCCTGGTGTCAATCCGCCAAAGAACTCGATTCTGTTGAAAAGACCGGAAATGAAACCTCCAAGCAGCGTTCTAGCGTCAGGATCTGAGTTCCAGTAGGCTTTGTTGTGGTAAACTCCCCATGCAGCGTTCTCCAATCCTTGCCTCACGCCCTCTTTGAATGTCCGTTTGCCGCTGCGCCACGTAAGGTAGAGAGGAATTCCAAGGTACTGGTCAATCTCATAGTTTCTGAACATCCACTGAGCTCCGGTCCGGAATCCCAGTCCGTTGCCTAAGAACCTCCCATAGGTCAGGCTAATTACCGGCTCACCATCCGCATTGCTGTTGTCGATCGGGACCCTTACACCGGCCGTGAACCTGATGTCCTGATTGTCAGAGTGAACCTTTTGAGCGAAGGCCGTGCTTCCCGTCAGCGAAATCACTGCCAAGATTAAAACTATCCTATTCATTATCGTTAATCGTCAGTCAAGGTCTCCCTCTGCAACAAAGAATATGCCGCGTTAAGTTTCACCAACTTATTGCCATAAGGGCAGAAAAAAAGAAAATGACGGATTTTGCACGTTACCAAAATCCGTCATTTTCTTTTTTTTTCCGCCCCTATAGTCTCTTTACCTTCAGTGGAAGAGGTATGAGGTCGGAGTCAGCGGAGGAGGAACCGAGCAGGATCGTGAAGTCTCCAGGCTCGACGGTCCACTTTTCGGAGGCACCCCAGCACTGGAGCATCTCAGGGGTGATGTCGAACTCTACCTTGGCGCTTTCGCCATTCTTCAGACTGATGCGGCGGAATGCCTTCAGTTCCTTGACCGGACGGGTCACGGAACCATATTCATCACGAATATAGAGCTGGACAACCTCGTCACCATCGTAAGGGCCACGGTTGGTGACGGTCACGCTGGCTTTAAGAGACTTGGAAGCGCCGATCTCAGAGGTGGAGAGCGATGCGTCTGAATATTCAAACGTGCTGTAGCTCAGCCCGTAACCGAACGGCCAGAGGGCTCCGGTCTCGTTGGTGGCGAAGAGTCGGGAGTACTGCGAATGCTTGTAGTTGTAGACGGTCTGGACCTGTCCCACGTTGCGCGGCACGGTCACAGGCAGCTTGCCGGAAGGGTTCACCTTGCCGGTCAGCACCTCGGCGATCGCCAGGCCGCCCATCTGCCCAGGCTCCCAGACGTTAAGGATGGCGTTGGCGTTCTCCTTAGCCCAACCGACGCTGAGGGCTCTGCCACTCATCAGAACAACCACGGTAGGCTTCCCGGAGGCCGCAACGGCTTCCAGAAGCTGCTGCTGCCTCCCCGGAAGACCGAGGTCGTCCCTGTCGCAGTTCTCGCCGCAGGTGCGGCCGAAAGCGGAATATCTCTGTGAGTTCTCTCCGACAACAACGATGTTCACATCGGCGGCGGAAGCTTTGAAACGTGCCATTTGGACACCTTTGGCGGTGACATTAGAGATTTTGCCACCGAAGCATAATGTGTCAATCGAAACGTTCGGCATCGCGGCCTTGAGCCCGTCCAGCACTGTGATGACATCCTCGTCTTTCTGCGGCACGGCCCAGTCTCCGAGGATGGTCTGACTGTCTGCGTTAGGCCCTACGACGAACACTCTGCGCGGAGTCTTAAGAGGAAGTGTCCCGTCGTTCTTCAGCAGAACAAGTCCCTGACGCGCGGCCTCAAGGGCTGTCTGGCAGTGCTCTTCCGCACCGGTCAGAACCTCCGGAATCTCAGGCACGGGCTTCTCGAAAAGTCCAAGGGCGAATTTCACGGCCAGGATCTTTCCGGCGGCCTGGTCGATCCGGGGCTGAGGAATCCTGCCTGTTTCCACAGCGGCCACCACGGCATCGAAATACTTGTCTCCCTGCATGTGCATGTCAATCCCCGACTCAACGGAGACCACGAAAGCCTCTGTCGAATCCGGAACCCAGTGGTGCATAGAGTGAAGTCTCTCGATGTCCATCCAGTCGCTCACCACAAATCCGTCGAATCCAAGTTCATCCCGGAGCAAGTCATTGAGCAGCCATTTGTTGCCGTGACACGGAATCCCGTTGATCTCGTTGTGCGCCGCCATCACAGTGCCGACATTGGCGTCACGGATCGCCGCCACAAACGGAGGCAGATATAGTTCCCGAAGCTTACGCTCGGAAATGTCCATCGGTGCGGCGTTCAAACCTCCTGCCGGCTCTCCACCTGCTATAAGATGCTTTGCGCACGCCACAACGTGGTTCCCTGAATATTTCCCGTCACGTCCCTGGAAGCCCCAGATGGCATATTTCCCCATCTCGGAGGCCAGAAGAGCATCTTCTCCGAATGTCTCTCCCATCCTGCCCCAGCGGGCGTCACGAGCGATGTCCAGATTCGGTGCGAATGTCCAGAACAGCCCTCTCTGGCGCATCTCTAACGCAGTCTCCTCGCTGATCCTTTCCATCAATTCCGGGTTGAAGGTGGAGGCCATGTTGATGTTTGTCGGATAGACCGTGCATCCTTCGATCAGCGCATTCCCGTGAATGGCATCAATTCCCAGCAGCAGCGGGATCCCCAAACGGCTCTCCTGCGCCAACTTCTGAAGCGCAACCGCCTCATCGGATGTCATCACATGCAGGAACGCCCCGACCTCTCCTCTGCGGACCTTGTCGGACAAATCCTTGTCGCCAAGATTCTCATCGGTAGCGTCGATGTTCTTGCGGGCCGATCCCTTTCCCGGCTCCACATAGCACGGAGCCACGTACTGGCACATCTGCCCTACCTTCTCCTCAAGGGTCATCTCCTTCAGAATCAGCTGAGCCCTTTCCTCCGCTGGCAGCGAAGCGTCCCGCCAGTCTTTCTGCGAGCACGACACCATCACCGCGATAATACCTATTGCTATAACTAATCTGTTATCAATCTTCATTAGTCACTATTTTTTTTATTATTTGGTAAGTTGTCTCCATTGAAAGCGTTTTTTTGTATGAGTCGCTCTTGCGCTTAGTGTTGAGTCTTCCGTTAGAACAACTTTGCCACTTCATTCCTTATTGAGGACTTTACTTCATCCCAATCCACAGGAACAATCATATCTGGCATGGGATCATCCTCGGCGTCATCAAAGTATGAAAGACTTTTAATTGAAGTAAACAACTGAGCATCAGAATATTTTTGGCAGTAAAGTTCTATCAGCTCTTTCAGAGAGTATCGCTTAAGCAAGAAATAATAATCGATGAAATCCTTTTTTGTCCCTCTATTTGTGATCGCGGATAATTTCATGGCAGCGATGTCTTTGATTCCGGCCAGTATAATGTCATCTGTTTGCACAGGATTGTCTATCCAATTATATGGGTAAGAGACGATGTCCACCTTGACGCCATCAACAACAAGAAACCTCATCATTCTGGAAGACGAGATTGGTGTCACCGTTGAAAACTCGGATAATATGGCGGTGAGTTCCTCCAGCGAAGTCTCAAAATTACCAAAGAAGTCAAGGTCGATGGATTTCCTATGACCGATTTGCAAGGCTAATGCCGTTCCACCGACAAGTCTTGTGTTGTGGAATTCACCCAATGACTGGATTTTTTTCAGGAGAGTCAGAGTGTCTGGACTGATGGTTTCGAGGTGAAGCATCTGAATGTTTTCTTTGGCGTGGACGAAATGCAGGAAATAAACGACAATGCCTTAGGATCCAATGTCCGGAGTCTCTGTGCGACTCTCACGATTCTTTCAAGTCCGTACGTAGACACAAGTTGTCGCCAGTCGTTAATTTGACCAAATTCCAAAACCCGTTTGATGACATAGGCCTCATTGGCATCAAGGTCTATTGTGTCTTTGCGAACATCCCAAAACAGGTATTCGGAAAACAGTTTTATGTCATCGTTGTGTTTCATTTGGCAAACTTACTTAAAAATGGCAATTTTAGCAACTCGCAAAAAATAGATATTGTGTCTTCTGTAAAACTTTCAAATCTTTTTTGCGGTGAGGCGCTTCCCCCCGAGGAGCCATTCACCCGGACAGGGCGCGAAGCGCAGGTCCCTCGGAGGTATGCGCCTCACCACAAAACCAAGCTTTTATCTTACCGAGACAACAACCTTCTCGCCAACACCGACCTTCCCCGCTGACAGGCAAACCATTCCGTCCTCGTAGGTCCAATCCTGAACCGCAGTGCCGTTGATGGACACCGAAGCCGGATGAGCGTCCCTCTGGATGCGGAATGAATATTCCCGCTCCGAAGGCATACCCTTGAACGACCCCTGAACCGGATTCACAACCACCTCGACCCCGCCGTTCTTCTCGTGCGACTCAAACAGGGTCGAAGCGATCCCCCCGTTCTCATATTCATAGGTCTCCCCGTCATCATCGAACATCGTGTACTCGCTGTCCCCGTGTGGATAGACCTTCAGGATGAGACGGTCGAACGGGCGCGCTCCGAGATATTCAACATCAGGCTGCGTAGGAATGATCGCGCCCTCGCGGATGAAAAGCAGCCCAGCGCGGTCGGAAGGATATTCACGGGTGAAAGTCTCCCCCTTGCTGACAACCTTCTCGCCGCTCCAGGCGTCCGTCCAGATCCCCTTCGGCAGATAAATCTCGTTTGTGAATATTCCCACGCAGAAATTGTCTCCGAACATGTACTGGTACGTCATGTCATCGCAGTTGCGGTCCTCCGGGAAGCACAGCGGCATCGAGCGCACGATCGGCATTCCGTTCTGCGCCGCCTCAAGCGCCATCGAGTAGATGTACGGAGCCAATGAATATCTCAACTTGACGTAGAAGCGGTAGATGTCCTGCTCCTCCTTCGCGTAGTAGAAAGGATGCATCATAGAGAACCAGCTGTTGATCTGCACCCAAGGCAGGAAGAGACCGAAGTGGAGACCCTGCATCTCAAGCTCGCGCGGAACGCTCATCACATCGCACGAGGTGTTGAGGAAACCGCTCATACCGAGGTTCAGCTGGTCGTAGAGGGCGGTCTTGCCACCGCCGTTGTCTCCGGAGGTAGAGGCGGTCCAGTGCTGCGTGCCTGACCATCCTCCGCAGTAGTGATGCCAGGTTCTCTTGCCGTTGTAGTTGCGGCCAAGCTCGCGCATCTGCTTCGGGAGCAGGACCTGGTTGAGGTTGTGCATCTCCTTGTCCGTGCGGCCGTTGTAATATTTCCAGTTCGTGTGGTTGTCGATTGTGCGGGCCGGATCCAGCTTGAATCCCTCAACTCCCTGATCCATGAATGTGGTAAGATGATCCATCCAGTGCTCCTGGCCGGAAAGCTTCCCGCCCGTGCGCTCGGCTATGATGTCCTCCTCCTGGATGCTCAGGTCATACTCCTCGCAGAGCCAGAGTCCGAGGTGGAAGCCCATCGAGCGGAGCTTGCCGATGAAAAGACGGTTGTGCATCGTCTTGGGGTACTGGTTCTGCACCCAGTAAGGTTCCGGCGAGAATTTATCGTAGTTCCATTTCTTCTTGGTCGAGAAGTCGTAGCGCTTCTCCATCCACTGAGGCTCAAGCCAGAACACATCGCAAGGCACATCGAACTGACGGAAGCGCACGGCGTCGTTCAGGATGTCGAACTGCTCCTCGCGCATGTTCGGCCCGAAGCAGAGTCCGTAGGCCCATTTCGGCAGGACGTAGGTGCGGCCCGTGACGAGGGTATATTCATTAAGGATGGCAGGCATGTCCCCTCCCATCATCAGGTAGAAGTCAGCCTCATCGAAAGTGTTGATTATGTTGAACTTGGTCTTCTGACGGCTGCCGATGTCGAAGAAACTCTTGCGGGTCGAGTTGTTGTAGATTCCCCAGCCGCGCGAGCTCATCATGAACGGCATCGGGATCTCGGTCTGCTGGTAGGTCGTCCACATCCTGAGGAACTCGCCCCGGTGCTGGATGTGGTCGCGGCTCGTGCTTCCTCCGCCGTAGAACCTCTCTCCATCCTCCATGCTGATGCTGAGGATGCTCACAGCGTCCGCCGCCGGGATCTCGTGCCTGTCCACTTCCCCGAACTTGCCGTTGTCGTCCCCGATGATGCCGCCTCCGTTGTCGGCGACCTTCAGGTCGGCGTATTTCTCGTTGATGAAAGACCTCATCTCACCGCAAAGGCTCTCTTTTTCAGGCAGGAACCTCACCTCGCGGATGATCTTGCCGCCTTTGGAGTCTTTCACGGTCATCACCCCGCTCTTCTTGTTGATGGCCAATGAATATTCAGGAGTCTTCAGCGTCCAGACCCCTCCTTTGTCGGAGACGCTGGTGTTCACCTCGTTCCAATCGGTCTTGATGAGTCCGTAACGTTCCATCAGAGATTCGGTGAAATCCTTCCTCGGAGACACCTTGATCCTGAATATGCTTTCGGAACAAGCCTCCACGCTGACCGTGAGGCCGTCGTTGATCTTGACTTTGTGCGTTGGATTCGCCTGGGCGAGAAGTGTCGTCGCGCAGCAGGCGACGGCAAGCAGAATTTTCTTCATTCGTCGTAATGGTTTTAATATATTCAAACAAAGATACAAGTTTTTCATTAGCGCTTCCTTTATTATTGGCAGAATTACTTGCTGTTTTATTGTGGTTCCGGCTTATTTTTGACAAAAAGAGCAAGGGCAGGCCCAATGCGGTGCCTACCCTTGCCGAGCATTATTTCAAAGTGTTTCTCCTTTGCGAAATAGGCGGATCAAATAAAATAGCTTTTTATTGACTGTCATTTATTTGTTCCAATACGAGTTGGTGGAGAGTTCCTTTTGAGGGATCTGCCACTCCATGTCCTCGACTTTCCATGTGTAATCCTTCCAGTGGTTACCACCCTGACGGACAGCGTCTGTGTTCCAGCGCTTGTGGCAATAGTAGTCAAGGCCGTTCTCACCCCACATCTCGATCTGCCACTGAAGCTGGATCTGCTCCCAGGTGCCGAGACCGCCCTTGTAATTGTCGCATGTAAGGGTGGTGGCTCCAGACTTCGTACGAGCCGCGAGGAGTTTGTTGAGGGAAACCTTAGCATCGGCTTCCTTGCCGGCCTGGTATTGGGCCTCGGCCAGCATCAGGAGTACTTCTGAAGAACGGAAGATGATCTGGTCTGAGCAGATGTTGGCGATTGTACGCTCATCGGCGTTCTGGCAGATTGTTGCACCCCACTTGAGGTTGGTGTACTTAAGGAGCTTGCTCTGTGCGTGACCATTGTCTGTGAAGTAAGGGTAGCTCTCAACCTCGTGATCCGCGAAGATGCCTTTGCGGTAGTCGTTGTCATCAATCTTGTCATAGAGACTCTGACTGATCTGGAAGAGACCGCTCTTGCTGTTTCCGGCCTGGAGGCTGTTGAGGAAGTTCCAGGAATAGAGATTGGTCTCGCTGGTCCAGCCAAAGAGAACCTCAGGGTTGCTTGGGATGCTCAGGAATGCGTTGTCATCGTTCCTGGCCTCATCTTTGCCTTTCGTCCAGGAGTCGTTGACAGGCGTGGCAAGAGCGTCAAGGCGGCTTGTCTGGACACCGTAGTGGGCCTCGTCAATCAGGGTCGGGTATTTCGCCAAAATACGCTGGCAGGCCGCGATGGCCTTGTCATACTCGCCGTAGTCGAGACAAGCTCGGGCGAGGAAGTAGTCAGACAATGTGCGGTCTATGTCGTAGAACGTTGTCAGATCAGTCGGGACTACTGTGGTGTAGCCTTCAGTGGCACTGTTCTTTCCTGCCGCGAAATATGTTCCGGCGACCTCAAGCTCATTGATGATCCATTCCCAGGTCTCCTTGGCTGTCATTGGAGCCACAGGAGTGTTGTAGGCGTATTTGGTGTAGATAGGCATGCCCTGCTGTTCGCTTCCACCGTATTTGTACGCCTTGCGGAAGCGCTCCATAAGCTGGAGGTAACCGTAGGCGCGGAGAGTCTTGGCCTGTGCCGCGTAAGTCTTCACGGCCGGAAGGGCGTTAGGGGAAGTCGCCACCTCATCAGTAAGATATGTCGCAGCCTTGTTCGCCTGAGCGATGGCGTAGCATGAACTGTACCACCAACCGTAGCAGCCCGCGTTCTCGTTCTTCTCAGCCGGGTTGAACGTGTGGTTGTAGTAGCTTGCCCAACCGTCGGTGGTGGCATTGGCGACATCGCCATAGATCATGTTCTCACAAGCAACATTACGGGAGAGATGGACAGCATATTCGTTGTTGTAGGCGTTGGAGAAACCGCCAGACAAGTTGTTATGAGTCAGGCAGATGTACGCCTCGAGCCCAGAGCCTATGGCCTCAAGGGTCGCGTTTACCTTCGTCTCGTCCGAACTCGAGAGCAGCTCCCTGATCTGGTCATCGTTCAACGAGTTCGGGTTTGTGACATCCAGCATGTCCGAGCAGGACTGGAATGTCAGAAGTGTTGCTGCAGCTAGTGCGGCTATGTTTTTTATATTGTTCATTTCAAACCTTGTTTAGAATGTTATGTTCGCTCCGATTGAGATTGTTCTCATTGATGGGTAGACGTACTGCCCAACCTCGAAACCTCCCAGCATCGACATCGAAGGATCGACACCTTTCTTTGCCGAGACATAGAAAAGGTTGTCCGCAGAGGCATAGACACGGATTGTGCTTGCCTTTACCGCATCGAGAATCTTCTTCGGCAAGGTGTAGCCGATGGTTATGTTCTTGCACTTGAGGTAAGACGCGCTGAAAAGAGCCATGTCTGTGTACTTCCATGATCCGAATGTGGAACCGTTGTAGTAGTCAGTGTTCCACCACTGCATCGGGAAGTAAGCGGAGGTGTTGCCCTCGGTAAATGTGTTGCCGATGAGTTCAGTGGATTTCTGCTCTGAAGTGGCCGAGACATATCCACTGTCATAAAGGCCGTTGCCATACTCGGTACTGAAGAACTTACCGCCGAGCTGGTAGGAGAACTGTGTGGAGATGTCGAAATCCTTGTAACGGAAATTGATGTTGAAACCACCGATCCAGTCAGGGGTCGCGCTGCCCATCTCATAGAGAGAGGCGTCCCCGCTGACAAGTGTCTTGACATTGTCGCCCGGTTTCAAATCCTTGTAGCGACCGTTGTGATCATAGCCGCTCGCTCTCTTTGTTCCGTCATCGTTAAGGCCCAAATCAGCGTTGGTGACGCGGTGCCAGTACATAGGAAGACCGGAAGCCTTGTCTACTCCCGCGTACCTGTACAGATAGATATTGTACCAGTCGCGTCCCTCTCCACGAAGATAACCTATGCTTGCTCCTCCGGCTCCAGAGGCGGAGAAAGAGCCTACTCCTGCCTGCCATGTGCCTTGAGGAAGGTCAAGGTTGGTGTTGTCCGGGATGTTCTCGTCAGGAACATCAACCAAGGTCGTTCTGTAATGAGTTCCGTTGGTGGTGAAGTTCAAAGTCATGTCATCCGTGCGGAGGATGTCGACACTGAGCTCAAGCTCGATGCCTCGGTTGCGGAGAACCGCCGCGTTCTGCTGTAGGGTTTCGCTGCCGGAACCTGCCAGGGCCGAATAGCTCGCGCTGTAGAAAGCGTTAGGGGTGACATGGTTGTAGAAATCAATCGAGCCGTTGATCCTGCGGCCAAGCACACCGAAATCAAGACCGAGGTCAAACTCTCTGTTCTTCTCCCATGTAAGCTGGTCGTTCACGAGAGATCCGCTGGTAAGCTTGTAGCCGGCAGGAATGCCGGTACCGTTTGTGCTTTGCTGGTAGGAAGTCGCTGAATATGACCATGTGTGGTTGGTGTAGCTTCCGATTCCATTGGAGTTGCCGAGCACACCGTAGCTGCCGCGGACTTTCAGGAAATCGAGCCAAGAGCTTGTCCCTGACATGAAGCCTTCTCTTGAGATCACCCAGCTTGCTCCCACTGAGCCGAAGGTTCCCCACTTGTTATTCATGAATTTGGAGGAGCCATCCCTGCGGACCGAAGCGCTCAAATAGTACTTCTCGTCATAGTTGTAGTTGACACGCCCGATGTAGGACTCCATGTTGACCTCGTACTGGCTCCAGCTCGGAGAACTTGAGAGAGTGGTGCCTCCGTTGGTGTAGTGTCCGATGAAGTTGCCGCCTGAAATCCATCCCGGTATGAGTTCATAGCCTGATGCGTAGAGGACAGAATGGTATTTGTCGTGATTCCACTCATGTCCGAGCAGGGCATCGACATGATGACCGCTTCTGAAGTCATGTGAGTAATTCAGGAGTGTCTGGTTGTTGAGGATGAATCTGTTTGTGAGGGTCTTGTTGAGTCCTCCATTCTTGCCTCCGTTGTAAGTGCCGGCCGCACGGTAGCGGAGATAGTCAGTGTTGTCCGAGTCGTAGCTGAAGTTCACGAGAAGGTTGAGGTCCCTTGTGAAGAAAACCTGCGCGAAGGATCTGGTGGTAAAGATGTTGCGCACGGTCTCGTTCTTGTTCTTGTCAAACTCTGCATGGACGCCCTTTCCGAATGCGTTTCCGGTGGTTGGCCCCAGAGGGGAGTAGGTCTCGGTGCTGTTGGTCACATTCTCGAGTTTGTTGCCTTCTGAGTCGTAGACATAATCGTGGTTCTCGTCAAGCATGTAGATGGAAACCAGTGACGATGTTCCGTTTACGTAACGGAACACGTTTCCGCCGGCACCTCCTGCGTTACGGCCCCATCTGGTAGCCATTTCGTTTGTGGTTGTGCGGGTGTAACCGATGTTGCTTCCGAATTTGAGCCATTTGAGAGGCTGGGCATTCACGCTCACACGTCCGTTGTAGCGCTCGAATGATGATGTAGGGATGTAGGATGGATCAGAAGTATAGCCCAATGACGCGAAATAGTTAAGTTTCTCGCTGCCGCCTCTGAGTGAGGCGTTGTACTCCTGGCGGAAGGCGTTGTTGAAGAGGTTGTCGTACTTGCAGTCGTCCGGAAGGAAGTATTTGGCGTCAGGGTTGAGCTTGCCGTTTGTGTTCACAAGGTAGGCATCCATCATTGTGGCGGAACGTGAGGTTCCTGTACCCGTGGTCACATACCTCGCTCCTGGGACATCGTAGACAAGCGCGTTCTTGAGACCATTGCGCTCAAATGCGCTCTCGCTGTTCACGTAGTCGAAGAGATGCTGGGAAGCGAACTCGGCCGCCTGCTCGTGAGTGTAGTTTGGATTCTGGAAATTTGTGTATGGGATTCCGTTCTCATCAACGCCAGGCCTACCTGTTCCATCGACACCGTAACGGTAGGAATTGTAGATAGAGAGCCATGCATATTCATAAATGTCAGAGGCTTCGGTCATGTTGGACATGTTGAACTGTCCGACACTGTTCCATCCAATGCGGGTGTCGAATGACACCTGGGTCTTGCCTTCGCGTCCTTTCTTTGTGTTGATGAGAATGACGCCATTGGCTCCGCGGGAACCGTAAAGTGCGGTTGAGGCGGCGTCCTTGAGGACAGAGATGCTCTCAATGTCGGATGGGTTTATGGTGGAAAGAGGATTGGCTGTCTGGGCCGGCACACCATCGATCACCACAAGCGCCACAGCGGAACCGTCTGATGTCGACGATGCTCCACGGACACGGATTGCCATGTCGATTCCAGGTTGACCGTCAACTGAAGACAACTGGATGCCAGGAGCCGCGCCTTCCAGGGCGCGGGAGATTGAAGACACGCTCTGCGCCTTGATGTTGTCGCCTTTGATTGAAGACATCGCACCTGTAAGATCTCTTTTCTTCGCGGTACCATAAGCCACAACGACAACATCGTTGAGGAATTCAGTCTCGTCAGCGAGCGTGACGTTGATCACAGTCTGGTTGCCGACCGTGACCTCTTGAGTCTCGTAGCCGATAGAGGAAAAGACAAGGACGGAGTTCGGTTTCAGTCCTTCCAGGCTGAATTTTCCGTCAATGTCTGTCACTGTGCCGCTTGTGGTGCCCTTTACGAGAACACCGGCACCGACCAAAGGTTCTCCAGCCTTGTCCGTTACTTTTCCGGAAACGGAGGACTGGGCGAATGCATGCGCCGTGATTGTCAGCAGCACAAGCAGAGTCGTAATTAATCGTTTACCCATAGACTTTAATATAATGGTTTTGTTGTGATTGTTTAGAGAAGTGACTGATTACCAGTTATTGAGAGCTTGTTTTTCATCGTTGTCTGGACTTTTTGAATATTCAAATGCAAAATTATGGGCACTTGATGAAATGGAATTGTGATTTTTGATAAATAATCTTTGAATTTTGTCAAACGCAAACCTTTTCGCATTCTTGCGCAACCCTTTGGGCATCTGTCGACCTTCCTGCCGGCCTGTCAGTTGATTGCATCTTCGTCAATATGCACGTCTTCGGATGCTAGCGATGACTGTAATGGAGGTCAAGTTATTGACTATCAGTAAATAAGAATACCCTTCTCCCTATCGTGGCATAGAGGAGAAGGGTGCGTTAATATATTCATTCAAAGCGAGTTGGCCTCCATGATTGAAGGCTAACCCGCTTTCGTCGAGTTATTTCTTTGCGAAATAACCACCGCCCTCGGTACCATTATATGTCCAAGAGTCTGCTCCCGAAATAAAATGGAATCATATCTCCAATATGCTTATCGGTCCCAGGTATGTTCTTGATAGATCTGACCCCTGTGATAGATCTATCGCCAATAGAGATGTATGCAGGATTGGCAAGACCTGAACAAGAGCGGTCAATCCCGTGTGATAAGATATGCGGGATGTTGTCTATATGCAAATCTGAAGGCATATTTAAAAGTCTTGTCCATACAAGGGTCTTAAACGATTCAGCAAAAAACAATCAAATAATCATGAATATGGCAAATATAACACATTCTCCATAATAATCAAATGGATATGGACGAGCAAAAATCCGGGCGGCCTTGGTGGGGCGCCCGGATCGAGAGTGTGGTGTATTATCTGTATTTAGTCATAACACACATATTTTGCAACGAATTACTTTCTTGTGAAGAATTCACCAGTTTTCCCAGCAGGATTAATCTGATAGAAGTTGGCGTATGCATTGACAGTTGAATGATTGAATACATTTGTAGAGGAGATGACAACTCCAAAACCACAAATCTGATTCATTGTTTTGTTCGAGTACTGAGACAAAGTCTGAAGTTCGACATTATTGGAAACCCTATTTGTGTACATCAATGTATTGAAATTGTTCGTAACAGTGAACCATAGCCACTCATAATCTGGATCTCCCAGTTCCGTTTCCGTGTAGAGCCAAGGTTTTCCCCAAGCTGTGTCGTTTCTTGTCGCCAGTCCAGGGAAGTAGGTAGCATATTTGCCGTTCGCCTGCTGTCCTATTCCATCCCTTGTATCAAGGAAAAGTCCGGCCCTTACCGTCCTGTTCTCGTAATTGATGTCAATGCAAACATCAAGAACTGTGTCAAAATACAATCCTTTTATGCCAATATTGTTAGTATAAGTCTTACCATCGGCCGCCTTTAGTGCCTCTTTGTTTCTAGGCTCACCAAATGTCACTTCCGAGAACGTGTAAGGATCTTTGGCTCCAACATAAGAACCAGCCCCCGCAAACACCTTGGTAGTGAATTCCCAACTTCCTTTGAAGTCCGCAGGAGCGATCTGTGTGAGTTTGAAGGAGGATCCGTTCTCGAAGGTGAGGGTGGCGGTACGAGGAAGGCCGGTTGTGTTGGCTGTCCAGGAAACCTTGCCGTCTGCGTAGGTGAGCCATCCGTCACCACCGGCAGGAGTGCCGGAAGCGCTGATTTCCTGACTGCCAGCGGCATCATCAACCCACTTGTCAACCTTCTCCGCAGGGATGACATCACCGCAGTTGAATGTCGCGGAGAGAGGAGTGCTTTCTGCGTCCCAGGAATCCACCGCGACAGCCGTGACGGTGTACTGGCCGGACTCTGAAAGGGTCCCGAAATCCACGGTCCAACTTGACTTCATCTCGGAAGTATTTGGATGGAGATAGAAATCAGCGAGGATCTTCTTGGTGGCGACCACATTGTCGGCTTTGGAGAGCGTGACAACATAGTGGTGAACGAACTCGTCATCCTTTCCTGCGGCAAATGTCACTGAAGCGGCCTCGGCCTCCTTTACATCCTTAGCCTCTATCGTACTCATTGTCGGGGCCTGGTTCGCGGCTTTGCGGGTCACGTTGTTGTACTTCGCCAGGTTGGCTCCGGCGGCGTCAGGGTACTGCATCACATAAGGCTCACCGATGGTCCCGTTGTTGAAGAAGTCCATCTTGACGATGCGCATGTTGCCGTTGACATCGAACTGAACCAGATATCCCTGTGAGAAATTGTTGGCATCGTTCATCACGGTAGGAGTACCGCTGACGCCTTCCCAACCAGCCGGTTCGATGGCCATGTACCTTGTGGAGCCACATCCGAGAGCTGTCCATTTGCCCTGCCAAAGGGAACGCGGATCATTGATCGGGAAGTGTAGGTGCCCGTGGAACGAGACGACCTGAGGATATTTCTCAAGCACGCCCGTAAGGGCTCTGGTTGCCCAATAGTTAGGCAGGGTAGAAGTCCATATTCCGCTTTCCTCACCAAGGAGACTACCATAGATGGTGTTGTAGATCATAGGGTGGGTCAGCACGATAACGTACTTGTTAGGATCGGTCTTCGTGATGGTCTCCAACTGCTGGTCAAGCCAAGAGATGACGTTCGGTGAATATGTGATCGGCTGGTCGCCGTTAGGAGTCACCGCGAGAATATGATAACCACCGATGACGCAGTGGCGCGCCTCGTAGTTGTTCCTCATCGTGTTGTCGATGTCGGTCTTGAAATACTCATCACCGAGAGTGTTGGTCAAAGCCACAGACTGAGCCACAGTGTTTGGCGTCCATTTATATTCAGGGTTCATGTCGTGGTTGCCGACAGTGTAGATCATAGGAACATCGGTTGGCTTGAAGACACCCTCGTAGAGAGCCTTGAAGTTCTGCGCCATCGTGACTTCGGCCTTTTGGATGAGGTCTCCCACGACCATAACGCCATCTATCCCATTGGCGTCACTTTCAGCGGCCTTGGCCTTGAGCTGGTTGAGGGCTGAGGTGAACTTGCCTGCATAGGCATCGCCCGAACCCTCGATGTGCACATCGCTGATGGCAGCGAGGGAAAGTGCGATCTTGGACTCGTCGAAGACAGGGGAGAGCTCACGTGGGGCCTCGATCTCTCCGGCGCTGTAAACCTTGCCCGGCTCAGTCTCGAGTGTCTGGTAAGAGGCGATCCGGCCGATGACATTGTCTGAAGCGTCGCAGGCCACGATTGTGTAGCCGCTGTTCAAGAGAAGGTCAGGGAGGAGGCCGATATAGTAGGTGCCGGCTCCGTTGACATATTTCCTGATGGAGACCGTGCTCTCGAAATCAGGAGACGGATTGTCAGAAAGCTCATGGTCAGCGAAGGCGATGAACGTGTTCTTGTTGATGACCTCGCCGTTGTTGCCGGAGACCTTGACATACTTGGTGTCAGGGTTGGTGACTGTCACAGAAAGAAGCGCGAACATATTCTGGAACTTCAGGGTCATGTCGTTCTTGTCGCAACCGGCAACGGTCACGGAAGGCACCGCGTCGCGGCATCTGTCCATGTTGTCAGTTGACCAGTACTGCTTGAGCTTGAAGCCCTTGACTCCGCAGTCCTTGAGCATTCCGTAGAAATGTTCCGCCTCCTTGAGAAGCTTTCCGGAGGAGACGAATGTGGCGGTCTTGCCATCCGAGGTCACATCCGTGGCCTTCATTGTCTCCTTGGAGGTGAAGTTGCCCTTGACGCTGTAGACAACAATCTCATCGCCGGCGCTCCATGCTGTCTTGAAGCCGGCGGGAGCGTCAGGCAGCTCGGCCTTGAACCTGATTTCTGTGACCGTCGGCTGCTCAGGATCCTTGCCGGATCCGCCACCGTCGTCCTCCTTAACATTGCATGAAAGGAATGTGGCAGAGGAGACAAGGGCCGCCAGGAAGAATAGTGACATTTTTTTGATCTTCATTTTTTTCGGATAGTTTAATTGTTAGTTGGCTTCAGCCTCGATGTAACCCCAGACAACGAGTTCCCAGATGTCCAGGTAGCCGTATTTGTTGTAAGAATTAGTGAATACGATCGATAAATAGCGGCTCGGTTCCATTTTACCACTCTTATTGCAACTTTGCACAGCTCCGCCTCTCCAGAATTTGGCATTATTGATGTACGGGGTGCCGTAATTGGCCGCATAATTCTTATCATTCGGGTCATATGGCTTATTTCCCGCATATATCGTGAGATTGTTCAGATAACGGTAGCCCGAAGAAGTGGGATGCTCGTAAAATGAGAATGTTTTGTAAGATGGTTCCTTACCCTCCTCGGCATGTGTGTCGATTGCCAGAATCTTAGGGAAATTGGTGCCCCTGCTGCAATGCCAACGACTGTTTTGATTGTTGGTTATCCCATCAAACATAAGGTCGGGTGTGTTTTGTCCATTTCCCCAAGCGATGCCATCCATCTCGGTCACCGTCCATCCCTTGGTGTCAAGCGGATAGACGATCGGATAGGTAGACTTTGTCCACTCCATCCAGGCCGTGTCCCGGCCATCGCTCGGAAGGAAGCCGGAGCTGAACTCGAAATACTTTCCGCGCATCGCATTTGTAAGTTTGAAGCTGCTTTGCTTAGGTGCCATCCTAGGGCCGAATTCAACCCATTCGCCGTCTACATTTTTGTAGCGGAACTTCGTGGCGACCATTTCGGATGTTGAGTCGGTAAACTGAACAGTGGCTGTCGTGCCATCAATCCAGGCGTGCTTGAACTGCCTTTCCTCATGAGTTGACAGCCAGTTCTTTCCGTAAGGTGTAGCGGTCAACTCTGACTCCATCGACCTGTTGCCTAGCTTGTCGAAGTTCACAATCGCAAATGTGTAGCTTCTGTCCTCTAGATTCTCAACCTTCAGAGAGACCGTGTCCGCATAGTCCGAGTAATTCAAGTCAATTGAGTCGGTCTTGTTGTCCCAGTAGACTCTGGCACTTCTTACCGACGGATCCTTGGGAACGGGCCATGAAAGTGTCACCTTGTTGAATCCTGTCTCAGCATGGACATCAGCGGCTTTGGCGGGATAGATGTAGCCTCCGTCCTTGATAAACTCTTTGTAGATGTCGTCCTGAGATGTGCACGAGACAATCGACGCAAGAGCGGCTGTGGCTGCGAATATGCGTGTTTTCAATGTTTTCATAATCATAATGTGGTGGTATGTTACCTATATTCCTGAAGCACCTGCCCATAAGGGGTCAGCTCACCCAGCTGAATCTTGAATGAGCTGCCGGTGTAGCCGTAGGATGCGAAAGTGTCCATGAAGACAACGCGCAGGTAGCGGAGCTCGTCATAGGCGTGAGGATATTCCTCATTGTTGAACTCGAAGTCATTTCCGTTGTTCCAGTACTGGATGTCGTCCTGTGTGATGGTGCCTGGAGTGCCGTCTGGATCGTAACCGGAAGGTTTTGTCTGCTCAAAGCGTCCAAGGCAGAACCAGGTGTTGTCAAAACCGTGCTCGTTGCCCTCGACTTTCTCCCCTGTAGGATTCTTGCTTCCCCAGAACTCAAACCTGCGGACCTGTGCTCCATCGTAGCAGTAATAGTTGCGTCCACGCGGCAGGGTCTGGACATGGCTGAGTTTTGTAAGGACCCCAAGGTCAATCGTTATCCAAGCCGGGATCGCGACAGGGTTGCTGTCAAAGAGGTTAGTGCCTTTCCCGTCCGGGTCATTAAGATCATCCCATAGCTTGTCAACGCCATATCTTGCCGCACTCGCGGTACAGTTGTCATCCTTGATCTTGGCGTCGCGGAACTTGGATTTGGTCAGTTTGACTTCCTCCAAAGGGGTGATTATCGCCTTTACCGTGTCTGAGACATTTCCCCATCGGTCACGAAGGTAGGCTCCGAATATGGCCTCTACAGGATCGATGTTGCGCCTTGAAAGAGTGATTTGCTCCGCCGCTGTGAACAGAGTGGTCAACTGTTCCCATTTCATCTGGCTCACAGGCTTGTCGAAGTCGCTTAGGTCGGTGTCCCTTAAAAGAACGACCGTAAGGTTCTCCTTTGGTGTGTTTCCCTCAATTCGCACTTTGACGCCGCCGAATGTCTGGTAAAGGGTTGCCGTGGTCAGGGAAATAGCCGGTTCTAGGGGGGTTACCTCAACCTTGACAGGGTCGGATTCCACTTCATTCACATTAATGGCCGCAATCTCAACGGTATGTGGTTTGGTGTCCACAAAGCCAACCACGGTCAGGCTGTCGACATAACGGGAGATTTTTGAATCTACCTGCTGTCCATTACGGGTATATCTCGCGATGACACCTTTGATGTTGTCGTCATCCGGAATATTCACCTTGATGACTGCACCGCCGCTGATGCTTCTGACGCTCTCGACTGAAACCGGGCTCGGAGCGGGAATGCCCTCATTTTTCTGATCTACCCTGCCAAATTCATTCGCTCCGTCATTGCATGCGACCATGACTATGGCTGAGAGAAGAGTGAACGCCGTTTTTAATTTGTTATTCATTCTTTTTGACATTTAATGTTTTACCAACCCAGATTCTGTACCAGATGAGGGTTTCTTTCAATGTAATAAGTGTAGATGGGCCAGAAATAGTCCTTAAGGCCAAAGTTCTGCTCGGCGATCTGGGTCTTCTGATAGTATTCAGCCGGGGCTGTGGCAGAGACTCGGAATCCGTAGATCCCTTTCTGGTATTCGGTCGAAGCCTCTTTCCAGCGTCTGAGATCCCAGAATCTTTGGCTCTCGAACGCAAGCTCAATAAGGCGTTCACGGTGAATGATCTCGCGCATTCCCGCCTGCGACTTGTAGAGATCAGGACGAGTACTGTAATTGTCCCAGGACTCTTTGACACCAGGTATGCCGGCGCGTTCGCGAACAGCGTCAAGAGCGTCGAAGAGCTCCTCGCTGTATGCTCCGTTAGGCCCTTCCACCTCATTGATCGCCTCAGCGTAAAGCAGATAGAGGTCAGACAAACGGATCATCGGCCAAGGGAACCAATATGTTGAAATAGTTGCGGAAGAAGCGTTACCCGACCAGATGACCCTATATGGAGCCAGTTTCTTAGGAAAATATCCTGTGACAGGACCTGCCTCCTTGTTGTTGGTCTTGCCATTCGAGGAACCTCCACGAGCTTCAAGTGTGTGAATGTCGTCCGGCTTCAAGTCATTGTAGTTGCCAAGGGCTCCAAGCCATTTTCCACCATCGAATCCAAGATCGGCATAGAATCTCGGTTCCCGGTCAAAGTTAAGCTGGATGGTCTGATAGCCCTGCTTTATGTAGTACTTATGGGTGGCGTCACCAGTCCTGAGCGCGAACTGGTCAACGGCAGCGAACTCTTTGTCGTAATTGATCGGGAGCCCGTTCTTGGTGTAGAACTCTTCAGCTATCTTAAGAGGCACACCGATGAAGTTCGTGCCGCCGATTCCCCCAAGCTTGGTGCCATCGGCGTCTTTCTGAAGGATAGGCACACACCATTGCTGGAACGTAGTAGTGGAAACCTGTGTGTTGCCCCAGATAAGCTCGCAGTTCCATCTTTCGCAGAAAGCGTTGCGGATGGTAAGGTCGGTCACAAGGGAGTCACACATTCTGTACTCCTGCTGCACATAAGTCTTGTCGTACAGTTTGAGGTTGGCCTCCTCGCAGACATCAAGAGCCTCCTCACATGCTTCCAGGGCATCTTCCCAACGCTTGAGTTTCTCTTCATCAGACTTGGCGGGGAAGAGTCTCACTCCACGGCCGTCAACCAACGAAGCCTCTTCCTCGTTGCCGTTGAACAGAGGGCTGGCGGCGTACACAGCCACCTTGGCTCTGAGGGCGGCGCAGATTGGCTTGGTGACACGTCCGTACTCGTCAGTGGACGGATTCACAAGCGGAAGATACGGTTCGGCCTCATCAAGAAGGTCAAGGACGAAATCAAAGCAGTCGTCGATGTTGTCACGATAGACACGGACCTCGTCCACAGAAGAATCAATAGGAAGGCTCTCACGGATGATCGGGATCGGCCCCCATTTGCGGATAAGGTTGAAATGGTAATAGGCCTTCAGGAAGGACACCTCGGCCTTCCATTGCGCCTTCTCATCATATGTCATGTCTGGAACTCCGTCGATGTTCTCTACCAGGATGTCGCAGCAGCGGATGCCCTCGTACATGCTTTTCCAATCGCTGTTGTAGCAGATGGCCGCACTCTGAAGACCTTTCGCGATAGGGAAGGAAGAATAGTTCTTGTTATACAGGTAAGCGGTCACGCGGCTGTCAAGATCCCAAAGATCATCACCGGTAAGCATTCCGCTGTCGCTGCCGGCCACTCCATCGCTGGTCATGTAAGAATAGCATGTCGCCAGATACCTGATGGCCGTAGATCTGAGGTTGAACGCTGTTTCTATTGATGCAAGTCCGTCATCTGGGACAACATCCAGGAACTTGTTGCAACCACTGACTCCGTACAGCGAAGCCGCGGCCAACAGAGATATTGTGATATTCTTAAAAATATTTTTCATTGTCCTCGTACATTATTTGGTGTCAAACGTAACATTCACACCAAAGTTGAATGTCCTCTGAATAGGGTAATTAAGACCATTTCCGGCAAGTTCCGGATCCCAAAGTTTGAACTTGCTCCAGCAGAAAAGATTGTTGCCTTGGAAGTAGAGACGCAAGCTGTCGATGTTTAGTTTGCGGGTCAACTTCTGAGGAAGCGTGTAACCGAGCTCGAGCTGTTTCAGACGAAGGAAAGAGCCGTCCCTCATCCACCAGGTGCTAGTCGCCGAGTTGTTATAGTTCTCATAGGCGCTGTACCTTGGGTAAAGAGCATAGATGTCACGGTTGTCCTCGCTCCAGTGACTGTCTGCGTAGGCTTTGAGCAGCTGGGTGTTTTTCACGAACGGAGCCGTTCCGTACCTGTTGTTTTTGGTGTCATAAGTTGAAGTGGCGTCAATCCAGAAGGACTCTCGTCCCAGACCCTGGAAGAACACCGACAGGTCTATTCCCTTGTAGCCGAGAGAGACACCGAATCCGTAGATGATCTCCGGAGATGTCGGGTAACCGATAGGAACCATGTCGGCTGTCGTGATCTTGCCGTCGCCGTTGACATCGGTGTACTTGATGTCACCACCGCCATAAGCAGATCCGAATGAAGTCTGGTCAGGGCTGTTTGCCGCCTCTTCGTCATCGATGAACAAACGCTCGGCGATGTAGCCCCAGGTCTGCTTGATTGAGTAACCGGCGTGCTGACGGTACTTTTCCGGATAGGTAGGCTCCTCATAGACATCGTACTTGCCGGTTGACCAGGTGAAGTTGGCTCTTGCTGACGTCCAGAAATCCTTGCTCCAGACTTTCTGGTACTCAGCCTGAAGATCTACACCGTGGGCCCTGGCCTCACCGATGTTGGCGGAAATCCCGGCCTGAAGTCCCATTGTCTCAGGGACGTCGGCGCGGGTCATGAATATGTCCTTTCGCCTCTCTGTGAAGTACTCGGCGATAAGGTCGAAATTCTCGAACAGACCTAGTTCCAAAGCGTAGTTGGTCTTGTAGGATTTCTCCCAGGTTATGGCCTCATTGGCGTAACGGACAACGTCAATGCCTGTGTACGTGATGCCGCGCATTTCTCCGAAAGTCGCCGACAAACCGCTGCTGTTCATGTTCATTTCAGAAAGGTAGTAGAAGCGGTTCTTCTCGCTGCCGATCTTGTCGTTTCCGACGAGACCGTAGGAAAGGCGGAGTTTCAAATTGTCAACAGTCTTCTTCAAAGACTTGAACCACGATTCGTTGGACATCACCCATGCGGCTCCCGCTGACGGGAAGAATCCCCAGCGGTGAGATTTGTGGAAACGCTCGGATCCGTTGTAGCCGAAGTTGAACTCGGTGAAGTACCTCTTGTCCCATCCGTAGGTGAAACGTCCTGAGAGTCCGGCGTTGCGCGATGGCAGGGACAGTTGGAGGGATCCGGCGTTGGCCTTGCGGGACTCGTAGGCGGTAAGAACCAACAATCCGGTCACTTCACTGCGACCGAAGTCGCGTGCGTAGTTGAGACGGGTCTCTGAATATAATGTGTTCTGCACAGTCTTGCTCCCTTCGTTGTAGGTCAGATAGTCAGTCCCGGTATCATTGATCCTCGCAAGGTGATATTCACCTGTGTAGGAATCGTAAGTGTTGAGTGTGTACCAATAAGGACTGAACTGACGGTTTACACTGAAGTCGGAAAGACGTGTCAGGTTGAACAGCGTCATCGCGCTGAGTCCTTTTGTGATGAAATCAAGATTCTGGTTGAGCTCCACAGCGGCTATCATCTGGGAGCGCTGGTAGTCACGGTAACCTTTCACCATGTTGGCGTAAGGGTTTGTGTACTGGCCTTGATCGTAGTTGCCGAACATGATGTGCTTGATGCCGATGTGGTCATCGTCCATCGGATAGTACGCCGGGAAGAGAACCGGGTCGGAGTGGACCACGTCCACATAGACCTTGTTGCCTCCGTCAAGCGGTCCGCGGTAGTCGGTGAAGTTACCGGTAAGGCGGATGGCCAGTTTCGTGGTAGGGGTCACATTGATGTCGATGTTCGAACGAAGAGTGTAGGTTTTCTGATCGATGTTGTTGTTGAAGCTGTTCCTCTTGTCAACGTTCAGGATACCCGTGTCCTCGGTGAAGGCTCCGGACACATAATAGGACGCGACCTTGCCTCCACCGCGAACGGAAACGTTTGCGCGATAGGCCGTGGAATAATCCTTGAAGAGCATCTTGTACCAGTCGTTGGCCGGATAGATGTACGGATTCGCTCCTGGTTTTCCGGTGTTTTCGATCTTGTCGTAAGAGTACATCAGGTCTCCGAGAGGGTCACGTGTCGTGATCGCCTCATTGTAGGACTTCATGTAAGTGATAGGATCGGCAAGCTCGACAACGTCAGTCGGCTGCGAGATCGAGGTCTCGATGCGGGCGAAGATCTTGGCCGGGCCTTCCTTGCCGCGCTTCGTGGTCACGAAGATGACACCGTTGGCTCCGCGTGCACCGTAAAGAGCCGTCGCCGTGGCGTCCTTCATGATCGAGAAGCTCTCGATGTCGTCCGGCTGGAGGCGGGCGAGGTCGGTCGAGGTCAACTCGATGTTGTCGATGAGGATGAGAGGGCTGGTGTTCGCGCCGAAAGTGGTGATGCCTCGCACGAAGAAGTCGGCGTTGTCCTGGCCAGGCTCACCGGAACGCTGGTAGGCGATGACGCCGGCGACATTACCTGCAAGGGCGGTGGTCAAGTTGCTGGAAGGCACTTTGAGAGTTCCGACATCAACAGTCGTGATGGCGGCCACAGTGCTTTCTTTCCTTTGCTTACCGAAGGCGACAACCGTCACCTCGTCAAGTTCGTTGGCTGCGTTCTTCAGCTTAACGATGAAGTTGGTCATACTCCCGACCTCCAGAATCTGAGTTTCCTTTCCAAGGCACTCGAACTTGAGTTTGTCGGTCGGTTTGACTCCTGACAGTTCGAAAGAACCGTCAAGGTCAGTCATCACACCCTTTGTGGATCCGACGACCGACACTGTCGCTCCCGGCATGGTCTCGCCGGTTTCCTCCTCGTAGATCACTCCCTTTACGGTCTTGGTCTGAGCCAGAACCGCCAGTGGGGCGAGTGCAAGGAATAGAGACAATACGATCTTTTTGAAAGACATAAATGTTTTGATTTAATAATGTGTGCTCTTTTACCTATTTGTAAAACCGATTTAACAACCAAAAACCATTCAACCAAGCATGTTGGTTGTGAAAAAACAAATTTAGGCACTTTTCTACAAAAAACAATAGTTTTACGTATATTTGGCGCATGAATTTAAACTGGTTAAACGCAGGCATATTCCTGCTTCTCTGCGTCGGAGCGGCCGCGCAGCAGCCTTCCTCAAAGGTTGGGTATGTCGATCCTTTCATCGGAACTGACGGCATGGGGCACACTTTCCCCGGGGCGTGCGTGCCTTTCGGCGGGGTTCAGTTGAGCCCTGACACGGACACTATCCCTCACAACGTGAACGGGAAATACCAGCCGCGTGTCTATGAATATTGCGCCGGCTACCGCTATTCCGACCCTACGATCGTAGGATTCAGCCACACGCATTTCAGCGGCACGGGACACTCTGACCTTGGCGACATCCTGCTGATGCCGACCACCGGAGCGCTGAAACTGAATCCCGGCACAAGCGACAACCCTGACAGCGGCTACCGCAGCCGATTCTCCCACGACACGGAGAAAGCCTCGGCCGGTTACTACGAGGTGACGCTGGACGACTACGGAGTGAAGGCCCGTCTGACCGCCACCACCAGAGTCGGAGTACATGAATATTCATTCCCTAAAGGCGTTGACGGCCAGGTGATTCTGGACCTCATCCACGGAATCTACAACTACGACGGCAAGACCCTCTGGGCGGAGGTGCAGGTGCGGAACGACACCTTGCTGACCGGCTACCGAATCACCAACGGCTGGGCGCGCACCAACTACACCTACTTCGCCATCTCATTCTCGCAGCCTGTCACTGAATATGGCTACGCGGACCGCGGGAAGATCGACTATAAAGGTGGCTGGAGCAAGTTCGACCAGTACCACAACTTCCCTGCGATGGCCGGACGCAAGCTGGTGGCATGGTTCAAGTTCGCCACGTCAAAGAATCCAGATCTGACCGTGAAGGTTGCCCTTTCGGCTACAGGAGCCGAGGGTGCTTTGAAGAACCTTGCGGCGGAGGCTTCCGGAAAGTCTTTCGGCCAGATCGCCGCCCAGGCCGAAGCGGCCTGGGAAAAGGAGCTCTCCCAGATCGAGGTCCAGGGAACGGAGGACGAGAAGAAGATGTTCTACACCTCCCTCTACCACACGATGATCAATCCGTCGGTCTATATGGACGTGGACGGAAAGTACAGAGGCCTTGACCACGAGATCCACCAGGCGGACGGCTTCACGAACTACACCGTGTTCTCACTGTGGGACACCTACCGGGCCGAGCATCCGTTCCTTGCCCTGTTCAAGCCTGACCGCGACAGGGACATGGTCGAGTCGATGCTGGCACACTATGACCAGAATGTGCTTCACTTCCTGCCGGTCTGGAGCCATTGCGCCAACGAGAACTGGTGCATGAGCGGCTACCACTCCGTGCCGGTGCTCGCTGACGCCATCACCAAAGGGCTTGACATTGACCGCGACAGGGCTCTGGAGGCGATGGTGACCACCTCGAAGGCAAGCTGGTACGCAGGACTTGGAGACTACATGAGACTCGGCTACGTTCCTTACGACAAGATCTCCACCGCGGCAAGCAACACGCTGGAATATTCCTACGACGACTGGACCATCTGGCACACCGCCCGCCTCGCCGGGAACGACAAGGTCGCTGATGAATATCTCAAGCGCGCGCGGAATTACAGGAATGTGTTCGACACCGAGCTTGGATTCGCGCGCCCGAAATATTCAGACGGCACTTTCAAGAAGGATTTCGACATCATGCAGACGATGGGTGAGGGCTTCATCGAGGGCAACTCGCTGAACTTCTCGTTCCACGCTCCGCAGGACGTGTACGGCGTGATGGAGCTGATGGGCGGCGAGAAGAAGTTCGTCACCGCCCTGGACGAGCTCTTCTACCATGATCTTCCTGAATATGCCTACGCCACTAACGAGGACGTCACGAAAGACTGCCTGATCGGGGGCTATGTGCACGGCAACGAGCCGAGCCATCATATTCCTTATCTATATGCATGGACTAACCAGCCTTGGAAGACACAGTACTGGATGAGGGAGATTATCAACAGGATGTATCGCCCTGAGATTCATGGACTTGGCGGCAACGATGATTGTGGCCAGATGTCCGCATGGTACATCTTCGGTGTGCTTGGATTCTACCCTGTCTGCCCTGGAAGCGACCAGTACGTGTTCGGCGCTCCGTACCTCCCGTACGTGAAGATCGCGCTCCCGAACGGGAAGACCCTTGAGGTGAAGGCTGACGGTGTGAGTGACAAGAATCGCTATGTGAAGAAGGTCCTGCGCGACGGAGTCGAGTGCAAGAAGTTATACATCACCCACAATGACCTCCTCCAAGGCGGTGTCATAGAGTTCGTGATGGCCTCCAGTCCGAACAAGTCACGTGGTCAAAGGCCGGACGAGAAGCCGTACTCGCTTTCCCCGAAAAGGTAACGATAGATCATGAAATTCATAAGTTGGAATGTGAACGGGCTGAGGGCCTGTGCAGGAAAGGGTTTTGCGGAAGTGTTCAACACTCTGGACGCGGATTTTTTCTGTCTTCAGGAGACGAAGTTGCAGCCGGGACAGCTTGATCTGGAGTTCCCGGGCTACACTTCGTATTGGAATCCGGCCGAGAAGAAAGGTTACGCGGGAACAGCGATATATTCAAGGCATGTCCCGTTGTCTGTGACATATGGCGTCGGAATCGGGGAACATGACCACGAGGGACGCGTCATCACGCTGGAGACGCCTCGGTTCTACCTCGTCTGCGTCTATGTCCCTAACTCGCAGGAAGGTCTCCGGAGACTGGACTACCGGATGCGTTGGGAGGATGACTTCCGGAAGTATCTTGCCGGCCTCGCAACCCGCAAGGGAGTGGTCGTCTGCGGAGACATGAACGTGGCACACAGTGAGATAGACATCAAGAACCCTGATGCGAACCGTCGCAACGCCGGCTTCACCGATGAGGAGCGCGGCAAGTTCTCCGCACTTCTTGACTCAGGGTTCGTCGACACTTGGAGATACCAGCACCCAGATGAGGTGAAATATTCCTGGTGGTCCTACCGCTTCCACGCCCGCGAGAAGAACATCGGATGGCGGCTCGACTACTTTCTCGTCTCCGATTCCCTCAAGGGCAGGATTGTCTCCACCGAAATCCATTCCGAGATCCCAGGCTCCGACCACTGTCCCGTCGAGCTCGATTTGAACCTTTAAAGACAAAGACTTTAAGGTCAAAAGAGTCCGTGCGCGGATTACACGTTCTGACGCGCGAAGTCATCGCACGATAGCCACCGTGCGTAAATGGTATAGTTTGACGCGCGAAGTGTATTTTGTGTTTTCCGTCAGCAAGCAGCGCATGATGGAGGAGATGTTCCTGCCTGGCTCACCGAAAACCAGCAGTGTCTTCTGATGGCGATCGCCAAGGAGCGTCATAATTGAGTAATAAATAAAATCGCTGTTTTTCCGCGCTTTCGTGATAGAGTTCGCGGGCGTAGTAGTTTTCAAGAAGAAAGTCGCTGTTGATGAAATATTCCCGTGTGCGCGCAAGGGAATTGAATAAAAATGTCTATTTTTGTCGCTTGATAATAGGGTATATGTGGGGATAAAAATATCGTCTGACTGATAAATATTAATATATAAATATATGGCAAAGATAGTTACATTCGGGGAGATTATGCTCAGGCTCGCGACGCCTGGTCATCTCAGATTTTCACAGGCTCACGAATTTGAAGCGACTTTCGGCGGAGGCGAGGCAAATGTCGCCGTTTCGCTCGCCAACTATGGAGAGGACGCGCACTTTGTGACGGCGCTTCCTGGCAACGATATAGCCAAGGCCTGCCTTGCGGAACTGCGCGGGCTCGGGGTGGGAGTCGAGTTCTGCATCGAGAGCGGTGACAGAGTCGGCATTTATTATATCGAGAAGGGCGCCGTCGCGCGTCCGAGCAAGGTGATCTACGATCGTGCGCATTCTTCCGTTTCGGAGATTAAGCCGGGGATGATTGACTGGGACAAGGTGTTCGAGGGCGCGGACTGGTTCCATTGGACGGGCATCACTCCGGCAATCAGCCAGGGCGCGGCGGATGTCTGCCTGGAGGCCATCGAGGCTGCGTCACGTCATGGGGTGAGGGTTTCCTGCGACCTCAACTACAGGAAGAATCTCTGGAAATACGGCAAGTCCGCCTCAGCGGTGATGCCTGCGCTTGTGGCGGGATGCGATGTGATCATAGGCAACGAGGAGGACGCGGAAAAGGTCTTCGGCATCAAGCCCGAGGGGTTCAGCGCTGAGGCCGGAGTGATTGACTCCGCGAAGTTTGAGTTTGTGGCCAAGTCTCTGATGGAGAAGTTCCCGAAGGCCTCGAAGGTGGCGATTACCCTGCGCGGTTCGGTGAACGCCGACCACAACACATGGGGCGCTGTTCTCTATGACGGCAAGACTCTCTTCGCCTCAAGGCGCTACGACATCACGGACATCGTAGATCGCGTGGGCGGCGGCGACTCCTTCGGCGGCGGGCTGATTTACGGGCTGCTGAACTACTCGGGGGACGATCAGAAGGCACTCGATTTTGCCGTGGCCGCCTCCTGCCTCAAGCACACGATTGAGGGCGACTACAACCGTGTTTCGGTGAAGGAAGTGGAGACTCTCATGAACGGCAACGGCTCCGGAAGGGTGTCAAGGTGACTTTTTTTTCGGCGATAGATGCTGGAAGTGTCCCCTTCGGGCAAAGGTGACTACCCCGGTGCCCCTGCCATAGGCCGACGACCCTGACCACCTGCCAATAATGATCGAGACAATGATGCTATGCCTGCGCAAGGGCCGCAATGACCCTGAGGACCTCGATGGGGTCTTGTCCGTTCGTGACTCCCGCGGCCTTCGCCACATCGCTGATTGTAACTATGGAATTTTTCATATTCTTGGGTTCTCTGAACAAATAATGCGCAATTTACGGAAAATGCATCATGGGCACGCCGTGCGTGAATAGTACCTCTGGACGCACGAAGTCGTTGTCCTGTGGCCTCTCGTGCGTGTAAGGGGCGATTCCACTCACGAATATATTCATTACCACTGAATCGGGCAGGTGATCTCTCTGTCATTGTGTTTTATAATTGAATATTTAGTCGTAACTTAGCGGACTGCTTGACAGGCAAAGATTTTGCGGGGAGAAAGCCCGGTCACTGAGCCGACACCTCCCGGCCTATGAGCCTGTCGAAGTGACTGGATGTCTTTAAGATTGGAATTCAAAGGGGCTTTTTTTGTGCAATATGAAGTTGATTGAACGGAACATGGCTCAGATCATAGCCTTGTGTGAAAAGCACAAGGTAGAGGCTCTGTATGTCTTCGGCTCAGCGTTGACAGATAAATTCAACAAAGACAGCGATGTTGACTTTTCCGTCATTTTTGACCGCGACTCGTTGTCCCTGACGGAATATGGAGACAACTATTTTAACTTCAAATTCGCATTGGAAGATCTCCTGCACCGTGATGTTGACCTGATTGAATATAATGCGGTCCGGAATCCGTACTTCAAAGAAGAACTTGACGAGACAAAGCATTTGATCTATGGACAGACATCTTAAGGCGTATTTGTTTGACATTCAGACCGCAATAGATGAAATCTATTCATTCTTCGAGGATGTCCCAAGGCAATTTGAAGAATATAGGCGCAATCTGATGCTTCGCCGCGCCATAGAACGAAACGTTTCCATCATCGGAGAAGCAGTCAATCGAGTTGTCAAGGAATATCCTGACGTTCCGATTTCCAATGCTCGGGCTATAATCGCGACCAGAAATCGTGTCATTCACGCCTATGATGCTGTCACTGATGATATTATGTGGAAGATAGTGATCAATGATCTTCCGCGACTAAGGAAAGAAGTCGTTTCGCTGATGTCTGAAGAATAATTGGGTTCGTGCGTGAATAGTACCTCTGGACGCACGAAGTCGTTGTCCTGTGGCCTCTCGTGCGTGTAAGGGGCGATTCCACTCACGAATATATTCATTACCACTGAATCGGGCAGGTGATCTCTCTGTCATTGTGTTTTATAATTGAATATTTAGTCGTAACTTAGCGGACTGCTTGACAGGCAAAGATTTTGCGGGGAGAAAGCCCGGCCGATGAGCCGGTCTAAGTGACCGTGCCTACGGAAACGGCCGGCTGCACGCCTTCGGGCGAAGCTGGCTTTTTGTGGAACTGTTATTAAACACAACAGATATGAAAGCAAATAGATTTTCGAGTTTTATCATGTCCCTTGCGGCGCTATCGTTCGCCACGACAGCGTGCGAGGACAAGCAAGAGGAGGATCTTGGGGCGCCGTCCGTGGAGCTTGGACAATCCGAGGTGTCTTTTGAGCAGGCCGGTGGTGAGAAAACCGTGCAGTTGACCGCCACGAGAGACTGGAAGGCCACTACTGACGCCGATTGGATTTCCATCGAGCCGAGTGAAGGCAAGGCTTCTTCCAAGGCTGTCACCATTGAGATCTCCGTGAATGAAAACACCGGCCTTGACCGTGAGGGCTCTGTCAAGTTTGATATTGGTTTTGACTCCAAGACCTTGACAGTAAAACAAAAAGGCAGTGGTTCCGCTGAGGACATGATTGTCTACAAGAACGACTTCGACAAAGAGAAAGCCAAAAAGACTTTCGGGACCGGATCAAGCTGGCCTTATCTTGATCAGTTCGAAGGTTGGAAGAACGCTGCCGGAACCGGAGCGGGAAGTGAGGAATATTCATTCAAGGCAATGTCAGCCAGAGCTAATTCCACTTCCAACAGCGACTATTCAGACTACGAGGGTTCCGGAGTCAACAACCTGTTCTTTGGTTCATCCGCCTATTTCTCTGTGACTGGAATCAAGCTTCCGTCAAGTGTCAACTACTCATTGACATTCGGAGCGGAGAAGTACAATCAGGATAATGGCAGTCTCTTCAAGCACGATGAGTTCCACGTTTACATCTCCAACGATGGGAAGAAGTGGGTAGAGATTGAATATTCATTCCCTGCCGGTGACAAGGAAGGCCGCTGGGATCTTGCAACTTCAAATTTCACCGTTCCAGCCGGTACGGCCACACTTGGCATATATGTAAAGACTGATGTCGCAAGCTCATATCGCCTTGACGACCTTTGCCTTTCCATTGCATCAGAGGCAGGTGTGACCATTGACTTCTCAAAGGGCGTGGATCTTGGCACAGGAGGCGGTGACACTCCGGGGTCTGACTACGACAAGGCCGAGTCCAAGACCGTGAAGGATTTCATCGCTGCGGCGAACTCTTCGACTTATTACAAGCTGAAGGGTAAAGTCTCAGGGTTCAATTCGAAGTATTGCAGCTTCGACCTCACAGACGAGACAGGGACAATCTATGTTTACAGTGTTGATGACGAGACAAAGACAGCCTATTCAGACAAGATCAAGGATGGTGGCACCGTTGAGCTCGCCGGTGTTTACAAAAAGTACAACGATAAGGACGAGGTTGTCAACGCACATATTCTTTCCTATACCGATGGTGGTGATACACCTGCAACGGAAATGAAGATCTCCGAGGTTCTCAGTTCACCTTCCGGAACCGCTGCTATTGTCAGCGGAACTGTGGCCGCCACCTATCAGAGAGGATTCATCATTACAGACGGTACTGACTACCTTCTTGTCTATGATGGATCAAAATGCGCGGCAAAGGAGAAAGACAATGTTAAAGTGACAGGCACAACTTCTGAATATGGCGGACTCATCCAGCTGGCATCTCCGGAGGTGACGGTCGTGTCTTCCGGCAACGCATTGACTCTGCCTTCACCGAAAACTCTGGACGCTGCCGCCTTTGATGCATATTCCTCAAGCAAGATTGAATATATCTCCTATGAGGGAACCCTCAAGGTGAGTGGCAATTATGTCAATGTTGAGGTAGCCGGCGCCACCAAGCACACCGGCAGCTTGGCCTACATCAACGACAGTTTCAACGCAAAGTCATTCGATGGCGCCGTTGTGAAGGTGACAGGTTTCTATGTGGGACTTGCCAGCAATAACAAGTACGTCAACACGATGGTGACGGAGCTTGTTCCTGGCGATTCAGACTACCTGACAGTCAGCACCACAGCCCTTGCCGCCGCGGCTGACGCGACAACCGCCACCTTTGATGTAAAGGCCAATGTGGCTTGGACTGTCACTTCAGACAATTCCGCCTACACTGTCGAGCCGGCTTCCGGAGACGGGAACGCTACCATCACCGTGAAGTTCGCCGCAAATGCGGAGGAGGATCCTAAGGTGGTCAATCTTACGGTTTCTACAACTGCGGATGTTACTACCAAATCATACATCGTAACTCTTACCCATAGAGGAAAGAATTCGGCCACAGGGTCGGAAATGACGCTTGTGATATCTGATGATAATGCTTGGACAGCATGCACGGATGAAACTTATGGCAAGGGCTACGAGTACACCAAGGATGGCATAAAGTTCGGCTACTACAAATATAAGTCGACAAGTGACCCGGTTGCCCCTAAGGAAGATCATATTAGAATCTATAAGAGTTCTGCTTTCGTCATTGTGCCGCCAACTGGGAAGAAAGTCGAGAAAGTGGTTCTTGATTGCCTTTCAGGAAAATGCGCTGACATGAAAGTCCTTTCGGACAACACAACGGCTGTGGCGGATGAAAAGTCAAACACGGTGACATGGTCAGGCAGTGCTGATGTTTTCGCTGCTCAGGCGGATGTGTCACAGATTCGAGCCAAGAGTGTTACGGTTGTTATTAAATAATGAGAAAAACAAATCTCAAAAGCAAAGGGATGCCCGGCATTGCGGGCAGCCCTTTTGCTCTCTAAAACAAGAATACGTGAATATGGCTTTGAGTAGATTGTGGGTAACGTGCGCGGGAATTGCTGTGGTGTTGCTGTCATCATGTGCTTCCAGGAGCGAGGTGGAGGCCCCGCCGGTGGTGGAGGTGAAGACCGCTACGGTCAGTGCGGAAGGATATTCGCAGTACATCTATGTGAAGGCATCGTCCCATTGGATGATCACATTGTCTTCTGAGTCCGGTGGGTCGGTAGATTGGGTTGATGTCGAGCCTGCTGCAGGGGAAGGAAACAAGTATGTCTCTTTAGACGTGGAAGCCAATGACTCAGAGGAAGATCGTTCAGTGGTCATCACTGTGGGGTCCAAGGCCGGAGAGGCTTCGGCAAAGTTGACGCAGAAAGGAAAAAGCGTAAAACCGGATCCGGATCCGGATCCAAAGCCGGATCCGAAGCCGAACGCTACAGGATGGCTGGAGCTTCCGGCGGTGCCAGAAGGCACGGATTTTTTCACCCATCCGATGACTGTCGGATCGACCAAGACACGCAACTATTCCTTCATCTGGGACTACGACAATCTGGTCGCTCCGTGGGTGGCCTATCCGCTATGTAAATGGAACATAGGAGGTTCGGTGAAAAGAACCGATGCATGGGCACTTGACCCGCTTCTGCCGGAAAGCAAGCAACCTGTGCTCTACAAAGGCTTCAAGGAAGGTAATGCCGGTTGGTTCGCAAGAGGTCATCAGATCGCCTCCGCGGACAGGCTTACATCATATTCAGCAAACTCCATGACCTTCTACGGCACGAATATGACCCCTCAGATCCAGAACGGCTTCAACGGTGACATCTGGGCGAACCTCGAAGGTAAAGTGCGCTCGTGGGCCAACAGCTCGGACACTCTCTACGTCGTGACGGGCTGCGTCATAGACTACAAGGACGGCGAGACGGTCAAGTACGCCCTGGACAACAACGGCAAGAAAGTGACCGTTCCGACAGCCTACTACAAGGTCGTGCTACGTTACATGAAGAACTCCACGATAGGCTATTCCGGCTATTCCGCCTGCGCTGTCTGGCTGGATCACAAGGTTTACAGCTCAAAAAACATAAACTCTTCATATTCAATGTCAGTGGATGACCTGGAAAAGAAACTGAACATCGATTTCTTTGTGAACCTCCCGGCTAAGGTCGGGGAGGATGTCGCGGCCAAGGTGGAGGCGGAGAATCCTGCCGACATTTCCTGGTGGTGGTAAATTACAGTGAAAATAATACAAGACTGATATGCGTTTGAGAAAATCACTTTGCTCCGCACTTCTGCTCCTTGTCGTAGCCACCATGGCTTGCGCCAAGGGGAGCAAGGGCGCGAGAGGCTATGTCATCGGCTTCTACAATGTCGAGAACCTCTTCGACACCTACCATGACGAGGGCAAGAATGACTATGAATACCTCCCCGACGGAGCCAACCGCTGGACCGACGCGCGGTACAACCGCAAACTCCACAACATCGCCACCGTCATAAAGGCCATGGCCGAGGAGAACAAGGCCTATCATACGATCCTCGGCCTCAGCGAGATCGAGAACCGTCACGTGCTTGAGGATCTGGTCGGCCAGAAGGAGATCGCCGACGCCAATTATCAGATCGTGCACTATGACGGCCCGGATAGACGAGGCGTGGACGTGGCTCTGCTTTACAGGCCGGACCAGTTCAAACTGATCGAGAGCAAGTCCATTCCTTATGATTTCAACAGCAAGGACATCAAATTCGACATGGACAAGGAGTCACAAAAGAATTTCCGCACCCGTGACATCCTGATGGTCCGCGGCGAGATCAAGGGGGAGATGTTCGCGTTCTTCGTGGCGCACCTTCCGTCCAGGATCGGAGGCAAGGGCAGCGACCTGCGAAGCCGTGGCGCGGAGATCATCTATGATAGCTCGGTCAAGCTGATGAATGAATATCCCGGAATCAAGATCGTGGCGATGGGTGACATGAACGACAACCCCACGGACGAGAGCATGACCGTCTATATGCACGGCAAGGAGAATGCCTCAGAGGTCGGCAAGTTGGACTTCTTCTCTCCGTTCACATCAATGCTCAAGGCCGGCTACGGTTCTTTGGCCTACCGTGGAGACTGGAACATCTACGACATCATCATGACGAACGAGGCGTTGGTGAACGCTCCCAAGGGATCTCTGCGCATCGTCCCGATCGTGAAGGGGAAATATTACGGACGTGTCTTCAGCCAGCCGTTCATGGTTCAGCAGACCGGACAGTACAAGGGAACCCCGTTTCGTACATTTTCATCAGGCTCCTATGCCGGTGGCTACAGCGACCACTATCCGACCTATATTGTTGTCAGCAACAAGTAATTAATATTCAATATTTATGCACAAAAGAATATTCCTTGCCGCCTCGGCCCTGTTCCTGGCTCTGACCCTATCGGCCCAGAACTTCACCGGTGGCGTGAAAGGTACGGTCGTCAGCCGTTTGAGCAAGACGGCCATTGACGGAGCGGATCTGATCCTATATTCAGAAGGAAAGGAAGTCGCCCGTGTGAAAGCCGGACAGGACGGAGGATTCCAGATCGGAAACCTTAAGGACGGAATGTACGACCTGGTCATCGAAAGCCCGGACTACCTTCAGTCCAGAGTGAACGTGACAGTCAATGACGGCTATGTCAAGAACATGTTCACGCTGTCCCTCACTCCGGTGGCTAAGGTCGCCGAGGTGGACGACGCCAGTTTCTCCGAATTCGACATGGATGACTCCGGCTATTCCGACAGTCCTACCATCCTTTTCGGTCAGAACGACGTGTTCAACAACATGGCCGGTTACAACTTCAGTTCCGTACGATTCCGTGTGCGTGGCTATTCAAGTGAGTCCCAGGATGTTTACCTCGCAGGTGTGAGAATGAACGACGCCATCACGGGCTACACTCCGTACTCCCTGTGGAGCGGCCTTAACGAGGCCACCAGGAGCAAGGAGTCCGTGAACGGAGCCGAGGTTTCCGACTTCGGGTTCGGTGGCTACAACGGCCTCACGAACATCATGCCGATGGCCTCTTCCATCCGCACCGGCTGGAGGGGAAGCGTGCTGACAAACAGTGCCTTGTACAGACTCCGCCTGATGCTCACCTACGCTTCCGGCCAGCTTGACAACGGCTGGTCCTACGCTTTCAGCGCTTCAGCGAGACTTGGCGGAAACGACTGGATCAAAGGCGTTTTCTACCGTTCGTTCGGTTACTACGGCGCTGTCGAGAAGAAATTTGGCGAGGAACACAAGCTTGGCTTCACATTTATGGCCGCCCCTGGAGAGCGCGGAGCCCAGAACGGTTCCACCCAGGAGGTTTATGACCTGATGGGCGACAATATGTACAACTCCAACTGGGGCTATTATAACGGCAGGATGCGCAACGCCCGTGTCCGCAAGACCCACGAGCCGATAGCGATTCTGAAATACGACTTCACTCCGGAGTCCCAGAAGTTCACCGCCTCTGCCACAGTGCTTTACAGGTTCGGAAAGAACGGCTACACTGCTCTCGACTGGTACGACGCTCCGGATCCACGCCCTGACTACTACAGGAACCTGCCGAGCTATTTCTACATGGACAACACTGACTACAACCGTCAGAATTTCGCCAAATACGCATGGGCCAAAGAGGCTTGGGAGACGGACATCCCGTCGATCACTCATCTCAACTGGGACCGTCTCTATGCCGTAAACTCTCTGAACACCACCGATTCAGGCAACCGCTCGAAGTATGTGGTCGAGGAGAGGCGTGTGGACCAGAACGACCTCAATTTCGCCCTTGACGGCAAATGGAATCCTGTGAGGTTCCTGACTGTCACCGGAGGCCTTTCCTATAAATGGAACCGCACGGAGTACTACAAGATCCTTGACGATCTTCTCGGTGGAGACTACTACGTCAACATCGACCAGTTCGCCGAGAGGGATTTCGCGGCCTATCCGACGATGATCCAGAACGATCTCGATTACTTCCTGAAGAACGGATCGGCCCAGACCCTTAGGGAAGGTGACAAGTATGGCTATGACTACTATGCCCACGTCCGCCGCGCCGAGGCCTGGGCCTCAGGACGTTTCACGTCCGGTGGTCTGGAAGCCACGGTCGCCGGCAGGTTGGGATATTCAAAATTCTGGAGGGAAGGTCTTTTGAGGAAGGGTCTTTTCCCGGGACTTGACGACAACGGTGACCCGTTCACCTACGAGGGAAATGTCATCACGAAGTACGACCAGACCACCGGCAAGCCGATCACCTCAAAGGGCGAGTCCGACAAGAAGGACTTCCTCACGGGCTCCGGCAAGCTTAACCTCAGCTACTTCATCCGCGGAGGCCACAGGATCTACGCCGACGCCGCCTACATCACCGAGGCTCCGACATTCAACCAGTCGTTCATCTCTCCGAGGACAAGGAACACCGTCATGCCTGACCTCAAGACTGTGAAGACCTTGACGGCTGACATCAACTACGCCTACAGCAGCTCCGGCTACGATCTCCGCATCACCGGATTCTACACTTCAATCAAGGACCAGACGGATGTTATGAGCTTCTACGATGACTCGCAGAACTCGTTCACCAACTTCGCGATGTCGGGAATAGACGAGCGTCACATCGGAGTCGAGCTCGGCTTCAGGGTGCCGACCCCTGTCCCGAACCTTTCCGTCCAGGGAGTCCTCTCCTACGGCAAGTACACCTACACCTCCAATCCGACGATGTACCAGACCTACGACAACAGCGCTGAATATGTCGCCGGAACCTACGGAGTCATCATCCCTTACTGGAAGAGCCACCCGACCGCTGACGGCAAGACCGTGCGGCACTATGTGCCGAGCACTCCGCAGCTTGCGTCCAGCCTCGGCCTCGCGTGGAACAAGAACTACTGGTTCATCGACGCGGACGTGGATTTCTTCGGAAACTCCTACCTTGACATGAATCCGCTCTACAGGACAGACATGGCCACCGCCGGACCGGACGGCACTGTCACCGCCCAGGAGATTGAATACATGGCCGCTCAGGAGAAGTTCAAGAACTTCATGCTGGTGAACGCCAGTGTCGGGAAGTCCTGGTATATTCAGAGAAAGTACCAGCTCGGCTTCTCGCTTCAGGTGAAGAACCTTCTGAACAACAGGAACGTGCGCACCGGCGGCTATGAGCAGACCCGCCTTGTGGACAACACCGTCAGCAAGGAGAGATTCTACAGGTTTGATTCCAAGTACTTCTACATGAGCGGAATCAACTACATGTTGAACATTTATTTCAGATTCTAAGGTATGAGAAGAATATATTTCGCGCTGATCGCCGCCATGTTCGCTCTTGCTTCATGCGAGGAGTGGGATCAGGTGTTCACCACGGACTACGGCAAGGCTGATGTCTACGAGCCGGTGACGATGACTCCGAACACGACCATCGCGCAGCTCAAGGCCATGTACAAGAAATCGCCTGTGAAGATCGAGAAGGACATCATCATCGGCGGGCAGGTAGTCTCCGAGGACAAGAGCGGTAACATCTACAAGAGTCTTTACATCCAGGACGCCACAGGCGGAATCGAGTTGAAGATCGGCAAGAACGCCCTTTACAATGACTACAAACTCGGCCAGTGGGTCTATGTAAAGTGCGGCGGACTCACTCTGGGAGCCTACAACGGAATGATCCAGCTGGGCTATGCAGATCCGACCGGGGAATATGAGACCTCATACATTGAGGTGCAGTATCTGATTGACACTCATATATTCAGAGGAAAGATTGACACTCCGCTCCAGCCTAAGAAAGTCGCGGCCGCGGATCTTCTGAAGGAGGAGAATCTTGGCTGCTATGTCGAGCTTGACGGCCTGACCTACGGAGGCGAGATCTTCTGCCTGGTCTACATTGATTCCTACAAGGACAAGAAGGCTTCATCCAACAGGATTTTCCTTTCGAGCACCGGCAAGAACTATGCTCCGGTGGCGGACCCGACATGGGGAATCACCACTTGGGCCATGTCAAAGCAGGGGTTCATCGATTACATCAATTCCGGAAAGTTTGACGATGCCTGTTCCGCAGACTATGCCAGAAAGGTCTCTGATCCTGACCTCAAGGCGACTCTGCTGAAGAACGCTTCCGCATATTCAGTGAGCCAGTATTTCAAGATGGGCGGCAAGGATGTGCAGATCCGCACCAGCGGCTACTCCCGCTTCGCCGACACCCGGATCGACCCGGCCATCCTCGCAGGTACGCCAATCAATGTCAAAGGCATCCTCACCATCTACCAGGGCAATGCCCAGTTCACCCTCATCGACCTTGACGGGGTTGAAAGGGAGCGGTAATATTGTTCCGACTCTAAAAAACTCCGTGTGGTCTTTTCCGTACGGAGTTTTTTTATAATGGAACATGAATATCAAACGTCAGTGATGGTTAAGGCTTTGTTCCTTGTGGAAAAAACATTATCTTTGGGATTGGACATTCAAGGGCTATGGAGGAGAAGAGAATAAAGTATCCTATCGGTATACAAACTTTTGGGGAGATTGTCGAGGGAGGATATCTCTACATCGACAAGACAGGCTTTGTGCATGATTTGGCGGAGACTCACAAGTACGTGTTCCTGAGCCGTCCTCGCCGTTTCGGCAAATCCCTGTTGTCCTCGACTTTCCATTGTTACTTCGAAGGGAGAAAAGAACTTTTTGAGGGACTCAAGGCCGGAGAAATGAAGAAAGAGTGGAAGCGTCACCCTGTTTTCCATTTCGATATGTCCACCGCCAAACATGTGAACGAAGAGCGGCTGCTGCGCCAACTTGATTATAAACTATCTGAATATGAGAGAGTTTATGGTAAGAATCAAAATGTGGACAAAGTAGATGTCAACGCAAGATTGGAAGTCTTGGTGAAGGAGGCGTTCGCCCAGACCGGGGAACCGGCTGTGCTGATCATTGATGAATATGACGCTCCGCTTCTGGATGTGATGAACGACAAGGTCCGGCTTCCTTCCCTAAGGCAGATAATGAGGAACTTCTACAGCCCGATAAAGAGTCTCGACCCTTATCTGCGGTTCGTCTTCATTACAGGAATAAACAAGTTCGCGCAGCTCAGCATATTCAGCGAACTTAACAATCTTCACAACATTTCGATGATACCGGAATATTCTGCGATATGTGGAATATCCCAGGCTGAGTTGGAGAGTTGCATGCAGGATGCTGTGATGGCATTGGCGGACAAGCAGAAAGTCTCATACAATGAGGCTTTGGCATTGCTGAAGGATAACTATGACGGCTATCATTTCTGCGATGAGTCTGAGGATATTTATAACCCTTTCAGTTTGCTTAATGCATTGAGTGACCGTCGTTTCGGCAGCTACTGGTTCGATTCCGGCACCCCGACCTACCTTGTCGAGAGGTTGAGGCGCAATCCGATAGACGAGACCACTTTGGACAACATCCCGCTCGTTCCTCAGTCAGACTTCGATGTGTCCCCGGAGCTTTCCGACAACTCCCTGCCGATGCTCTACCAGACGGGCTACCTGACCATCAAGTCCTACGATGAACGCATGCAACTCTACACCCTCGGCTATCCGAACAGGGAAGTCAAAATCGGCTTCACCCGAGGACTTCTCGGTGAATATCCGAGCAAGGCCGGAACCGCCTCCGGATTTGTGGCGCACTTCTATGCCGCGATGGACTCTCAGGACATCGACCTTGCGATGGAGAAGCTTCAGGCTTATCTTGCAGGCATTCCGAACGATCTGGAGAACAAGACCGAGAAGCATTATCAGACAATCATCTATCTGATTTTCTCATTGCTTGGATTCTACATCCGCACCGAAGTCAAGTCCGCCATCGGACGTGCCGATGCTGTCTGCCACACGGACAACTGCATCTATGTCTTCGAGTTCAAGGTTGACGGCTCCGCTGAAGAAGCCTTGAAGCAGATTGACGAAAAAGGCTATATGCTTCCTTACAAATTTGAGGAAGGCAAGAACCTTGTCAAGGTCGGAGTCAACATCTCCTCCCTGACCCGCACCGTCGAAAAATGGATTGTGGGATAAAATGGCATCCTAGAATCGGATATTTTCGCTGATTTAATAGAATATAATGAATATTAATATATTAAAGTTTAAATTACACTAAGATGAAAAAAACAGTCTTAGCATTAGGAGCGATCGTTATGATGGCAGCCTGCACACAGACAAGAAACAACCCGTTCCTTGAGGAATGGGACACACCTTACGGCATTCCGCCGTTCGGGATGATTCAGCTTACCGATTATATTCCTGCCATCAAGGCCGGAATCGAGGAGCAGAACAAGGAACTCGAGGCAATCCTGAACAATCAGGAGGCTCCGTCATTCGAGAACACCGTGGCGGCTTACGAGCTGTCCGGCAAGACTTTGACCAAGACAGCCGCCGTGCTTTTCAACCTTCAGGAGACTGAGGGCAGCGACGAGATGAACAAGGTCGTCGAGGAGGCCACCGCGATGATGACCGAGCACGAGGACAACATCTCGATGAACAAAGCGTTCTTCGGTCGCGTGAAGGCAGTCTATGACGCAGACCAGAGCGGACTTACGAGAGAGCAGCAGATGGTGCTCAAGAAACTCTACCAGAGTTTCACCCGTAACGGTGTGGACCTTGGTGAGGCCGCTCAGGCGAGACTCAAGGAGATCAACCAGAAGATCGCCGCCGCCCAGCAGAAATTCGGCACTAACCTGCTCGCAGAGAACAATGCCTTCAAGGAGAAATTCGGAATCCCGGTCTCATCCTACACCTCCGAGATGACCTCCTGCGAGGACAGGAGCCGCCGCGAGGAGATGTTCAAGGCCTATTCCTCCAGAGGCAACAATGGCAATGAATATGACAACAAGGCTCTATGCCTTGAGATCCTGAAACTCCGCGCCGAGAAGGCCAAACTGCTTGGCTTCGACAATTTCGCCGCCTACCAGCTTGACGACAAGATGGCGCACGATCCTGGGACCGTGGACGCTTTCCTTGACAAGATCATAGGCCCTGCTGTCAGCAAGGCCAAGGAGGAGATCGTTGACATGCAGAAGGTTATGGACGAGGATATCCAGGCCGGCAAGGTGGCCGCAGGCTCGAAGATCGAGTCTTGGGACTGGTTCTACTATGCCGAGAAGGTACGCGCGCGGAAATATTCATTGGACGAGAATCTGACAAAGCCATATTTCCGGATGGAGAATGTCCGCGACGGCATCTTCTTCGCCGCCCGCAAGCTCTACGGCATCAATGTCGAGCCGCTGAAGGACGTTCCGCTTTACAACCCTGCGGTCGAGGCTTTCAAGGTGACGGACGCCGACGGCAGCCTTCTTGGAATATTCTCGACCGACTACTTCCCTCGCGCTTCGAAGAGGGGCGGTGCGTGGATGACGAATTTCCGTGAGCAATATGTTGACGCGCAGGGGAATGACGTTCGACCGATCGTCATCAATGTCGGGAACATGACCGCTCCGACCGACTCGCTTCCGGCATTGTTCACGATTGATGAGGTTCTTACCGTGTTCCACGAGTTCGGCCACGCCCTTCACGGTCTTCTTTCTAAATGCCACTATCCGTCAGTCAGCGGCACCAACGTGGCACGCGACTTTGTCGAGACATTCTCTCAGTTCAATGAGAACTGGGCTTTCCAGCCGGAGATCCTCGCCGAATATGCCAAACATTACGAGACAGGTGAAGTCATTCCGGATTCTCTCGTGACTAAAATCAACAACGCAAGCAAGTTCAATCAGGGCTTCATGACATCTGAGCTTTGCGCGGCCTCCATTCTGGACATGAAGTGGCACGAGCTCACGGAGGCTGACCTTGCGAAGCTTTCCGAGGGAGACCAGGCCGCCAATGTGGCTGACTTCGAGAAGAAGGTCTGCAAGGAGATGGGTCTCATCGACGAGATCATCCCTCGCTACCGCACCACCTATTTCAACCACATCTTCAACAGCGGCTACAGCGCCGGCTACTACAGCTACCTCTGGGCCGAGGTTTTGGACAAGGATGCCTTCGAGTACTTCCAGCGGCAGGGAATATACAATCCTGAGGTCGCGTTGAAGTTCCGTCAGACCTTCCTTGAGAAGGGTGGCAGCGAGGAGCCGATGACCCTCTACCTCTCCTTCCGTGGGGCCCGGCCGGATCCAGGAGCACTTCTGCGCGCCCGTGGCCTGACTGAGTAATCGCATTCCCGGTCATTGAGCCAGCAGCCGAAGTGACCGGAGTTGCCAAAATTTTGAAGTGACCGCTGACAGAAGGGCAGAAAAAAGGCAAATGGCGAATTTTGCACGTTACCAAAATTCGCCATTTGATTTTTCTGTCCTAAGCGCATTACAATGTGTTTTATATAAATTTATATGAAGTAAAATTATATTAAGTATGATTGTACAATTTTGCCAAGATTATTCTGATAAAATTATTTTGACAGAATAATTATTGCTATCTTGGAATCGTCCTTGTTGGGAAATTGATTGAGATTGTTGCGAAACATATTGATATTTAATGATTTGTATAGATTATGAAGAGATTGTTTTTGACCCTCCTTTTGGGAGGAATGACGCTTTCAGCAGTCGCTTCGACAAGCTCAGCGACCAACGCGGCCGATGAGGCGAGACTGCTCAGGTTCCCGGCGACGAACGGGACGGATGTTGTGTTCTCCTACGCTGGCGACTTGTTCACGGCTCCGCTGACCGGCGGCGAGGCGCGCCGCCTGACCTCACACATCGGCTACGAGATGTTCGCGCGCTACTCGCCGGACGGCGAGACGATCGCGTTCACCGGTGAATATGACGGCAACCGCGAGGTTTACATCATCCCGGCCAGAGGCGGAGAGCCGGTACGTCTGACCTACACGGCCACCAACGGGCGGGATGACCTTGGCGACAGGATGGGTCCCAACAACATCGTGATGGGATGGACACCTGACGGAAAGAGCATCATATTCAGAAACCGCACCGGCGACGGCTTCGCCGGCAAGCTTTGGACTGTCTCGGTGAACGGAGGCATGCCGAAGGAGATTCCGCTTCCGGAAGGAGGATTCTGCTCCTATTCGCTTGACGGAAAGAAACTTGCCTACAACCGGGTGATGAGGGAGTTCAGGACATGGAAATATTACCGTGGCGGAATGGCCGATGAGGTCTGGGTCTATGACGGCAAGAAGGTCGAGAAGATCACCGACAACCCGGCGCAGGACATATTCCCTATGTGGGTCGGTGACGAGATCTACTTTGCATCCGATCGTGACATGACGATGAATCTTTTCGTCTACAACACCAAGACCAAGGCCACGGCCAAGGTGACATCCTTCGATGATTACGATGTGAAGTTCCCGAGCACCAACGGAAAACTCGTCGTGTTCGAAAAAGGCGGCTACCTCTACAAACTTGACCCGGCCACTAGGACCGCCGAACAGATCCACATCACCCTCGGTTCAGACCTTGTCTATGCAAGGGCGGAGAGAATGAATGTCGGCAAGAAGGGCCGCTCGTCGTTCAGCCTTTCCCCTGACGGAAAGAGAATGGTTGTTACTGCCAGAGGTGAAGTCTTCGATGTGCCTGTCGGAAAGGGCATTACCCGCAACATCACCAAGACCCCAGGCTCCAACGAGCGCAGCGCTGACTGGAGCCCGGACGGAAAATACATCGCGTTCATCGGTGACGGGACAGGGGAGACCGAGGTTTATCTCTACGATGTCGCAGCCGGCGGCGAGCCTGTCCAGGTCACCAAGGACAACGACACCTACATCCGCAGTCTCCAGTGGAGTCCGGACAGCAAGCACATCCTTTACACCGACCGCAAGAACCGCATCGTAGAGGTGGATCCGTTCGCCAAGACCGCCAGGACGGTGCTCCAGTGCCCGGAGCAGGAAATCAGGGATGTTGAATATTCCCCTGACGGCAAATGGCTTGCCTACAGCCGCCCGGCGCCGAACAAAATGAGTGTGGTCTATGTCCTGGACCTTGCCTCCGGCAAGGAATATCCTGTCACGGAAAAATGGTACGACTCCAGCTCACCTGTCTTCTCGACTGACGGCAAGTACTTGATATTCACTTCTGATCGAGATTTCCGTCCGATCTACAGCTGGATCGAGTGGAACTTCGCCTACACAGACAGAAGCGGGGTCTATATGACAATGCTCGCTTCCGGCACGCCTTCTCCGCTGCTCCCTACTGACAGCGAGTCGGTGAACGCTTCCGATGTAAAGGAAGATGAGGCGGCTCCTGCAGAGGCTTCCAAGGATAAAAAGGCCGCTAAGGATGCCAGGCCTTCCAATGACAAAAAGGCTTCCGGCAAGAAAACCGTGGACGTGAAGATCGATGTGGACGGCCTGCTTGACAGGACCATCAAGCTTCCGGTAGGTGGCTCACGCTCTTATTTCAGCGATGGCAAGAAACTCTGGTACAGGGATGGCCGTGGCACCAAGGTGTTTGATTTCGGGACCGGCAAGTCCGAGCAATGCTCTGACGGGATGGTAATCTACCGGCATGGTGACAAAAAGGCTCTTTCGACCGCCAAAGGCAAATGGACGGCCGTGAATTTCCCTGCGGCCAAAGTAGGTGGCGGTGAGGCCGTTGATGTCGGCAACATGTTCACTACAGTTGATTACTCGCAGGAGTGGCCTCAGATCTTCGACGAGGTCTGGAGAGCCTTCCGCGACGGCTACTATCTGGAGAATATGCATGGGCGCGACTGGAAGGCGGTCAAGGAGAAGTACGCCGCGCTTCTGCCATACGTCAAGACCCGTCTGGATCTCAATTATGTGATCGGCGGAATGATCGGTGAGGTCGGCAGCGGCCACGCCTACGTCAATCCGGGCGACTACCCTAAGCCGGAACGCATCCAGATGGGACTTCTCGGAGCCAAGATGAGCAAGGACAAGAGCGGTTATTTCAGGATCGACCACATCTATTCCGGAGCCGTCTACAGAAGCGAGCTCCGCTCCCCGTTGACCGAGCCGGGAATGAACATCTCCGAGGGTGACTTCATCACAGCCATTGACGGTCAGTCGCTTAAAGATGTTGACAACATTTACAGACTCCTTGTCGGCAAGGCCGGCAAGCTCGTGGAACTGACGGTGAATAAGTCCGCCGCCGAGGGAGGCCGCAAGGTCGTTGTCAAACCGATAGCCGATGAATATCCTCTCGAACATTACGAGTGGGTGATGAGGAACATCCGCACCGTCGAGGAAAAGTCCGGCGGCAAGGTCGGCTACATCTATATTCCTGACATGGGACCCGAGGGCCTGAATGAGTTCGCCCGCTGGTACTATCCTCAGCTTGACAAGGAGGCTCTCATCATCGACGACCGTGCCAACGGTGGCGGAAACATCTCCCCGATGGTCATCGAGAGGCTTCTTCGCAAGGTCTACAGGATGACAATGTACCGGAACTCCAACCAGAACGGTACCATCCCCGAGGGAACGCATACGGGTCCTAAGGTGCTGCTGATCAACAAATATTCAGCCTCCGACGGCGACCTCTTCCCGTGGAGTTTCAAGGCCAACAACCTCGGAACAGTGATCGGGACCAGGACATGGGGCGGAATCGTGGGCATCAGCGGCTCGCTGCCTTACATGGACGGGACAGACGTGCGCGTGCCTTTCTTCACGAACTACGACGCGGCGACGGGACAGTGGATCGTCGAGAACCACGGAGTCGATCCTGACATCGTGCTGGACAATGATCCGATCAAGGAATATGCCGGTGAGGATCAGCAGCTTGACAAGGCCATCGAGACCGCCCTCCGGCAGATCAAGGACCGCAGGCCGCTCCCGAAGACTCCGGCTCCGCGCACCTTCAAGGATCTGGGGCTCCCGGAGATTCAGTAACTCTAAAAACGGAGAAAATATTGTATCTTTGACTATTAGTGATGCGACAAAATCGCATTGCTTATTTGTAACTTGTTATATTTTAATATTTTACATTTAGTTTGACTTATTCACGATTTGAATCGCTATCCGATGCGATAAATCGATTCGAAGTCGCGGCAAGTCTTTAACTGAAAATTATTTAAGCAGCTCTTTGACATTTTATGATTTGAAGTGAGCGAGTGACTAATTTTGCGGCTGTTTTCAGCACCGGTACCGTTACCGCGAAGAAATATCCGGAGAATCTTCGTATGGTGATGTTCCACGATGCCGTGAACGATGTGGTTATATCTTTCATCACCAACAACATGGAGTTGGATCCTCTTGTCATGGCCAACATCTACCGCAACCGCTGGGCAATAGAGACGTTCTTCAAATGGATCAAGGGAAACCTGACCATAAAGTCGCTCTGGGGATACTCGGAGAATGCCGTCAAGATCCACCTTCGGGTCGCGATCTGCTCTTACCTGCTGCTCGCATGGGTGAAGGCCGCACTTGAGAGTCCGCTTACCATCACTGAAGTTGCCAAGGTCGTTGAAGGCCACATCCTTTCCAAGGCGGACCTGAAGACGATTCTGGATGTCCCGAAGCCGCTCACTCAAAATCAGGATGTCAAAGAACTGGAATTAAAATTTTAATAAAATATTTATCGCATCAGTAGTAGTGCTCGATGAAAAATGATGACAATCCGATACTCACATTCTTCTATCCGAAAAGTGAATATTAAGATTATATTTCTGGGTAGTGTTCCATCGAGTGTGTCCGGAGACTGTCTTCCGGAGTCTTTCGATTTGC